>Ga0074195_1000105_pt1 | contig 203797 bp, 181 predicted proteins | sample EPASupsiteHSE623_FD_64525 | JGI IMG/M metagenome (GOLD analysis project Ga0074195, IMG submission 64525) | Bioremediated contaminated groundwater from EPA Superfund site, New Mexico - Sample HSE6-23 | ecosystem: Environmental > Aquatic > Deep subsurface > Groundwater > Contaminated ... | reverse complement strand
GGGAAGTGGGTGGGAAAATTTTCAATCGTTTAAAGGGTAGGGTGGAAACGCTAGAAACTTCCAATACGGAAGCATTTATCGAGGAAAACATTGAGGAGAAAGATAATATTTTGGAACAGCCGTAAGTTTTTACCCGAGTCATTAGAAGATTTGACCTAATGGGGCAGTTACTATTAATTTGAATACTCATGAAGGTCTCTTCGAGAATACAAAGTGTTTTGGAGGTTTTAGATCAAACCAGGGGCCTTTATTACAATATCGCCAAACCAACGGCCGACTTGCTTTTCTTTCTGACTAAACTCAAAAGACCACAAACAATTATTGAGATAGGAACTGCTAATGGCTATTCATCAATTGTTATGGGAGCAGCAATACAATCATATGGCGGAAACGTTATTACAATAGAAAGAAATGGAAGATTGGTTGAAGAAGCCAGGGAAAATATCATGGAAGCAGGATTGCAGGACGTAGTCACTGTTTATCCTGGAAGTGCCTATAAAGTTATCCAGAAACTATCAGGACCATTTGATATGGTTTTTAATGACGGTACCAAGCAGGAGTATTTAGGTTATTTCGAGAGATTTTATCCCAAACTTTCTCCTCAGGCTTTAGTGATTGCTAATGGCGCGATTTCTAATAACGCAGATTTGAGTAAATATACCAATGTTGTTTTTAAGGATGAGTTACTTTCCTCGAACATAGTTCCCGTTGGAAGAGGACTGTTGGTCTCCGTGTATGAACCCAAAAAAGAACCGAATTTCAAAAAACCGGTATCATCTATAGGTGAATTAGTGGTTGAAGTAGAAAAAAGATATTTTAAAGGAACTGCTTCACAAGTTAAAAACGGAGAAATATTTATCAGAAAAGATAAAGCAGAACCTAAAAACGAAAGAGACGGATATGTAGATTCCCTAATCACAGAATCAATGGTTCTACCAACAGAAGAGGAAGTCGAACCTCTGGAAATTCTTTAAATAGGAATAAGGTTTCTAATTTCTTCTAAAACTTTTTCCTTTGATATGGCAAGCATTGAGGAATCAGACATTTTTTGTTTTTTTATTGTTCTTAAGTGTTTGATGTCGTAATTTGGGGTAGTGCCTTGAGCTCTTATAACGTGCCCGAAAGTTCCCCATGGACCGGTTCGTCTTTCATCTGTCGGTCCAAATAATCCAAAAGTTGGAATTTGCTGAGAAACTGAGGTGTGCATTAAGCCTGAATCATTAGAAACAAAGAAACTGCATTTCTTGATTAATGCTGCCGTACCCCTTAAGGAAAGGGTTACAGGAAAAGAACCTTTTGTCATCTTCTTTTTGATTTCTCTCTTTAATTTATTTTCTTCAGCACCTCCAAAAATCAGTATCTTTGCCTTGTAAATACTTGATAAATCATCGGCCAATTTTGCCCACCGATCAATTGGCCACCTTTTATAAACAAGATCCTCATTCGTGCCCGGATGTAAGCCAATCAATTTTTGGTCTAACAAATCGGTCTCTTTAAGGAATTTTTCTGCTTCTAAAATGTCGTCATTTCCAAGCGGGAAATCATAAAATGCATTCTTATGATCTGGTGACAAACCCAGCAATTTGAGTAAGTTTAAATTTTGTACAACATCATGGATATTATTTTCTGTTTCTATAGTCTCATTTAAAAATAAATCAGTGTTTTTGAGGAAATAATAATTATATTTGTGACTGATTCGATGTGAGACACCGCCAAAATATAAAACAGAACTGCTTGTTGTTAATTGTCCGGGGAAGGTAACCATTCCGACATCAAACTTATTTTTTTGAATTGTTGAAACCATTCCTAACCATTGTCGAAAAGATGGTTTGGGTGATCCGTAAAAAATTGTGTTAACAAACGGGTTATGTTTAAGCACTTCTTTTGTACCCCTTGGAGCAACTAAAACCGAAATTTGAGCAGAAGGAAAGTCTGATTTAATTTGCCTAAGTACCGGAGTCTGCATAAGAAGATTTCCAATTCCGGACATAGCGACTACTAAGATTTTGGGTTCCTTGAGATCGTGTAAATTTAGAGTCATTTTTCCTGATGATTTCTTACAAGATCATTATATAGGTTATATAGTTTATTTAAGCTGTGATCCCAAGAAAATTCAGTTTTAGCCCTAGATGATGCCGTGTTGGCGAGTTCTTTTTGAAGTTCTTGATTTTGCAGGAATTGAATTGTTTTTTTTGCTAAATCTTCAGCATTTTCGGGTTCAAACAACAAACCAGTTTTTCCGTCTTTAACGACATAAGGTATGGCAGTGGCATTGGTGGCGATCGCCGGGCATCCACATGCGGCAGCTTCTAAAAGTACAATACCAAATGCTTCAAAACGACTGGGGAATAGGAAAGCCTTAGCGTTTTGGTAGGCGCCTAACAGTTCATCACGGTTAACCTTTCCTGTCCAAGTTATAAATTTTTCTATTCCTAATTCTTTTATTCTTTTTTCACACTTATTTTTATATCCAAAGTCTTCTCCAATAATAACCAAGTGACAATCATTTTTAACTTTTATTATTTTTGCAAAAGCATCAATTAAAGTATCCACTCCTTTTGCATGCGCAATTCTTCCCGCAAAAAGAAGAATGTTGGGGCTGTCTATTTTCCATTTTGGAAAAGGATTTGCAAAAGTTTTTTCAAATTCCTGAGTGTCAATGCCTGGAGGGATCAATTCAGTTCTTTGCATTATGAAGTTGTCTTTTTTCAACAAAGATTCTTCATAGGGAGAAATGACCACCACGGCGTCGGCAGCAGCTACTGTCGATCTTCCATAAAGTATTCGATAAAGCTGCCATTTCATGGTTCGGCGATTATCGGTGTTGTAGTAATAGGTGTTTAAAACAAAGGGAATGTGGCGACTTTTCGCAACGCGAGCGGCAATGTCCGCAGGCGCGTACCAAAAAGCATGGGCATGAATTAAATCCATCGCCATTTCCTGAAGTTCGTCTTTTAAATATTCAGGAATAGGGTAGCCAACAGAATCAAAAGTCTTTGCCGTGTGTCGGTGGACGTATGGGGGATCAATTGGCGGTGGATCAAGAAAAGTTGGCGGATGATGCATTTTCAAATTGGTGGTTTCAACTCTAATATCTTCACCTCGAGCTCGAAGCCTTTCCACAATTTCTTTGGTATATTCTTCGACTCCTCCCGTTGCTGGTGGGTATCGAAGAAGGGTGTGAACGATTTTCATTTATTTTTATTTTGTAGGTTTAAATATTTACGACACATTTTATATTCGTATTGGGAACTTACTAAACACCATAATATACCCTGACAACCATCTAAAAAACCAAGTTGCTTGAAAAACTTTCTAACAAATTGCTTGATGGCCCTGCCGTATAAAAATATAAAAACTGAAAATGGATTACCTCTATTTACTTGTATCACTTTTCCGGAACGGTCTTTGCCGGTTTTTTGCATTTCTTGAGCATCAGCCGTAGTGTATTTTTCTTGTCGATCATAATAATCTTTCAGGGTTTGATAGTGACTGTGGTGCACTAATTTATTTTCAAGAATTTGAGAATCTGAATCTCCAAACTTTACGGTTGAAAAGTCTTTGTTTCTTCTCACCTGTTCGTGAACTTTTTTGTCATCCCATTGCCCTGTGCTTTTTCTAAATAATCTTAAGTTTTTGCCGGCTAAATGTTTTAAAGTTTTTCCTAAAAACTCCGTGACTATTGTTAACCAAATAAAATCTGAATTTGTATTGGAAATGGTGGATTTTATTTCCTTAGCTAGTTCTTCTGTGATTTCTTCGTCGGCATCTATTTGTAAGATCCAGTCACCTTTTGTTTGTTGTAACGCAAAATTCTTTTGGTTTCCGTAGCCATCCCATTCATGATAGAAAAATTTATCTGTATACTCTTGAGCAATGTTTTTTGTTTGGTCTGTACTTCCGCTGTCGACGACAATAATTTCATCTGCTATTAATTTGAGACTTTTTAAAGCAACTCCAATGTGTTTTTCTTCATTTTTGGTTATAACAATTGCAGAAATATAGGTCATTTATTTCTTCCTTTTTACAATTTCATTAATGGTTCCAATTTTAATTGGGAGCCGAGAGATAAAATTTAAATGCTTTTCTAAGTCAGAGAGAGAAACAGAATGAAGTATTTTAGGATCCTCAGTAACTCTATGATAAGTCTCGATCATCCAAAGGTTAGCTAAACACGCAGAGAGAGAAAACAAATTCCACTTATTAACATTAAAATTATTTCTATTTGCGTTGAAAGTTTTTAATGCAAAAAGATCAGTGGGTTTAAGCTTTTCAAAACCCCACTCAGTGGTTCTTCCGGCGGAATAGTATTTTTGTGATATGGATTTAACTTTCTCGTCATAGGCTCCTCCTGGATAAATAATTGTCGAGGCTTGCGTGAGCTCGTCGACAACTTTCATTTCTTTATCTAACTCGAGTTCAGAAAGTGTTGTTAAATTAAGATGATCTATACCGTGAGCCGCTATCTCATGTCCTTCTTTTTGTGCGGTTTCCTTCCATTTTTCTAATGAAGTTACGGGAGCACCTTCAGTTGAAGCTACTTTTTCAGTATTTATTGGAATTCCAAACGTCGCTTTGATTTTATATTTTCTTAATAAAGGCAAAACCAGGTCAAATATTTCCTGATAACCGTCATCGAAGACCAGTGATACTGCTCCTCTTTTTGTCATAGTTTTGTCGGTTAATTAGAAACCTAATCTTTTAAAGACATCGACGTTGTTGTTGCACCATTCGAACAACGAAGTGACTCCCTTTTCTGGGTTAATCTTTGGTTCCCAACCGAGAACATTCTTGGCCTTATCAATGTTGCTAATATAAACGGGCTGATCTCCTGGTCGCCAGTCGCTAGTTTTAAGGGGAATTTTTCTTCCAAGAAACTTTTCTAAATAAGGGAAGATCTCTTTGATTGACAATGCGTTACTCGGGCCTCCGCCGACATTAAATACTTGTCCTTTAACTTGATCTATTTTTTCTATTGCCAATTCGTATGCCCTTGCGAGATCCGCAACGTAAAGCACGTCTCGAACTTGTTTTCCATCCCCATAAATTGTTATGGGCCTTTCCATGAGAGCGGCAATGGTGAACCAGGCAATCCAACCTTGATCTTCAATTCCGTATTGTCTTGGACCATATATACATGATTGTCTAAAAACAACCGTCTTTAATCCATAAATTCTTGAATAATCTCGTATGTATTGATCAGCGGTACCCTTAGAACAGCCGTATGGCGAATGAAAATCGAGTAAGCGATCTTCAGGAATTCCGCCGGGTAAATCTCGGTATTTATATCGGTCGCCATCTTGAACAACAACTATATCCTCCATTCCCCCATAGACTTTATTGGTCGAGGAATAAACCAGAACTGGATTTACGCCTTTAGTTCTGATGGATTCGAGTAAATTTAAGGTTCCAACAACATTAATTTCAAAATCTTCTCTCGGATTTTTTACTGAAGTAGTTACAGCAACTTGGGCAGCGAGATGGAAAATGGCATCGTGCTTGGTGACCTCCTCTTCTAAAATATTAATGTCAGTACGTACGTCAGCCTTAACAAAACGAATGGTCGGATAGTTCTGTTGCATCCATTTAAGGTTCTCTTCGGTTCCTCGACGTGACAAATTATCGAGAACAGTCACTTCCCATCCTTTTTTCGTAAAATATTCCGCGAAATTTGTGCCTATAAAACCGCATCCTCCAGTAATTAATAGTTTCATTTCTTTTTCGCTACGAAAAACATACCTGTTGCAATCATCCATGGAGATATAGAATTCATAACTTTTTTAACAAATAAACCAAGGCTGTTTAATTCATAAGGTCTGGCTCCCCTGAAAAAAGGAAAATCAAGCCAAAGTCCGTAATGACTTTTAGGATCTGGAAGATCATGCGGATTTAATTCTAAGATTTCGAATCCGTTATTCTCAAGTAAAACTCGAATGTCTCCCTTTCTGAAAACATGATTAGCGAAGGTCGCTTTCTGTTTTAAAATGACATGACGAATCAAATATTGAAGCGACTTAAGGGGAAGATAAGTCCAACGACGAAACGGATTAGCATAAGGAACCTCAATAAAAAGATGCCCGCCTCTCTTAAGAACTCTATTAGCTTCTTTAGCAACATTTTCAGTTTCATCCTCCGCGTATTCCCAAGTGCCGATACAAATATATCCGTCAAATGATGCGTCAGGGAAGGGGAGGTTTTTAACGTCGCCTGTTTGAACTGGTAAAGTTGGGTCTAATTGTTTTACAAGTTCAATGGCCCTCTTTGATATTTCAGTTCCTTGAACGTCATAACCGCGTGCTCTTAAAAAGGCTAACCACCCGCCAAGTCCGCAGCCAGCGTCCAAATATTTTTCCCCCTTTTCCAAATATTTGGTTAAGAGCGGATAAAAAAGTTGTTTCCGATATTCTTCGGGATCATCCCGCTGAACTCCGTCGGCTTCGTATTTTCTATCCCAATACTCAGTCGGGCTAAAACCGGTAGGATAAAATTTCCTTAGCTTGTACCAGCTATACATAATTTTATTCCAATAAAATAGCACAAAATAACCATTCTCGACAAGCAATCATCTTAGGGCTATCTTGTTTATCGGAACAGGGTTCTTTTTTGAAGAAAGGCGAAGCCATGATAGCGGTCTATGAAGAGCATGATAGGCAGACACTGTACGAGCTTTCCCTCAAAGCAATCGATGGACGACAGCTCACCTACTCAATTCTGGCGGAGACCGATGAAGAGGCTTTGAAGAAAGCAAACAATATGTTAAAGCCTCAAGGTGAATGTTTCCACATTCTTGGGACCGGAATTCTCCTGAGGGTTTTAGGGAAGATCGTAGGTTACTGTTACCTGATTCATTTGATTGCTTCATCAGCGGGTCATGATGTTTGTTCTGGTTACCAATGTTTCATGGCACATGATGATCCTGAAGCGGAAAGAATTTTTGATGCCATCAATTGGCATCACAAGAAACAAATTTACGGTCTGGGTGGAATTCTAAAGGAAACTCTCACCGTAAATGTGTGAAGTTGAGGAAAACCTCAACTTTTTTATTTTATTTATTGTTGACAAAATAAGAAAAATGGAGTATATTATTTGATTCTGGTTTTTGGGTGCCCCTTTTATTTGGAGGATTAAGGAAGTGGCAAAAATCGAAACTATTTTCTTCGAAAACGACCTCAACATACTCATATTGAGTGCAGAACGTCTAATTGCCAATCAGAAGGCTACTCCGTGGATGCCATCCCTCTATCAGTGTGTTGATAAGCCGGCTTGCGCCACTCGAAAAGGCGTCGGAGCAGAAGTCTACGACGGGTATCGAATGGGATTAGTTTCCTCATGCGCAGACGTAGTGCTGATTCAAGAGAGGCGTGGCAAGCCGATGATCCCCTTGATCAGGAGAGCCAATCCACCATTCGCCAATACCTGGTGGATGATGGGTGGAGCGATATTCAATTATCGGTCTGTCACCCAATTCCTATTGTGGAAAGCCTCAAAGGAATGCGGTCTTCATAATTTGGACATCGACCAGTTTGTCGAGACTTTCGATCTTGATGATGATTCGCTGAGCTGTTGCGGGATCAACTTGATTGGTCCGCTTGGTCTTTATCGGACGGCGGCTCAGGATACGGTTGATAAAGCCTGCGATACTATCAACATCTGCTACGCGGCCACCTTCACTGGTTCTCAGGAGCTCTATCACGATCGAGATCATCTCGGGATTCGGTGGATGAGTCAGGAGGAGCTGGTACCGGGATCGTGCGGACATTGGTACCCAGAGCATGTCGGCCGACGAGCACTAATGGTGTATCAGCGAGCTCTGAATAGTCTCGCACTAGGGAGGCAGTGACAGTTTGTGATCTTGTTATTTAGGCGACCCAAAAGGTCGCTTTTTCATTTTCATTTATTCAAATACTTGGCGATCTTTTCCATTCCAATAATGAAACCTCGCGCATGATACAAATGTCCGCGCCAGACTTCTGGAACGAGGGTGCATGGTTTTTTCTTAATAACTTCAAACAAAGACGCGAAATCAATTTCTCCCTCATCGACTTGCAGACCTTCACCGTCTAAACCGGCAGCATCAGAAACGTGAAGATGCTTTGTCCAAGGCTGAACAACTTTTGCATATTCGTTTAAATCTTTTTTGGTTACATTGCATGAAAGTTTTGCGTGGGAGGTGTCGAAACAAAAATCTGTTCCTGTCTCTTTCAAAAAATCAGCAATTTCCCATCCATCATGGAAAATATTTTGAGTCCATTGGCCGCCAAAGTACCAAGGTCTTGGAGGAACGTTTTCAAGCAAAAAAGAAACATCTTTAGTATCCAGTTCTTCCAACGACTTTTTTAAATTATCAAGGAGCCGCTTTTTTGATTTTGGATCATTTTGAGGATTTACGCTCATACCGCCAACATGAACAATCACTCCAGGTAATTCATCATTAAAGTGTTTGTGTAACTGTCTTGCTTTTTTAATAGTATCTTGGATTAATTTAATAGAACTTTGGCGATGTTCTTCATCGTCAGCACAAAGGTCCAACATGCGATGAACTAAATATTCAGTTGCATGAATAAATAACTGTAAATCATATTTCTTTTTAGGTTCCCAGTCAGAGCGAATATCTTCATCGGTCATGTGAAATTCAAATAAATCAGGATGCCAGCGTTCCGCTAATTCGTCCAAAGTATCGAAACGTCCTTTAAGACCCCATTTGAATGGAGCAACTGAATCTATCTTTTTCGGAAGAGGTAGAAATTCTTCTGTAAAAAATTCACCTTTTTTGTAATCGCGTTCTGCTTTCTTTCCGACTACATCATCCATGTGTTGCGGGGAAAGCCCTTTAGCTGGCCCAATAACTTGAACCATTTTTTTAGTTATATTGGAGCCTTTCGTGATGTCTTCTTTGGCGGCTAAGCTTTTTCCTAAAACTTCTCGATTCAAGAATTCTCCTCGTGAATAAACTTTTTTCTTGGTCCCTAAGGCTAGTTCTGTTTCGCGAACTTTTTGGATGTAATCTTTTAATTCGTCTGGTTCTAAGCTGGCCTTATGGTCGGGACCTTCCATTGTGTGGTCTAGTGTAATATGTCGTTCCAAAACTCTCGCGCCCAAAGCCACACAAACTGCTCCCATCAAAGTTCCTTGTTCATGACCGGAATAACCAACTGGCACCTCTGTCAGCTCTTTAAGTCTTTTTATGTAATTTAAGTTTAGAAGATCGATTGGTGCAGGATAGGTGCTGTTACAATGCAAAATTACATACTCGGCTTTTTTTTCTTCTAAAAATTTTAGAGTAGTGGCCAATTCTTCTTCGGTCGCCATGCCAGTCGAAATTATTAACGGTTTTTTCTTTTCTGCTAAATATCCAATTAAGTCCAAGTTGGTCATGTCTGCAGAACTGACTTTAAAAGCTTCAGCGTTAAGAGATTCAACAAAATCTGCGCTTTTTTTATCCCAAGGCGTGATCATGAACATGATTTCTTTTTCTCGACAATATTTCACGAGCTCTCTCATTTGCTCCATTGAAAGCTCAAACTGTTTTAAAACGGGAATCATGTAATGAAGACCATGTTCACCCAGATTTGGATTGTTTAGAAAATCTTCTCGGTATAATTCTTCCAAAGTTCTTTTTTGAAATTTAACAGCATCGGCTCCCGCTTCTTTTGCGATGTCGATCAACTTTTTTGCATTCTCAATTTTACCGTTATGGTTATTGGCAATTTCTGCGATTATGAAAGTTGGCTGATTCGGTCCAATTAGTCTGTTTCCAATTTTTATAGTCTTTTCATTCATGAGAAGATTGTAATATAGGAATAAATAATTTCCCAATATAAATCCGAACTTGAGACTTTAGTACGTAACCTCTACCATGTCAATTAATGGCTAAAATAGCTTATGTAACAAATTCACCTCCTCAATCCGGAATGGGGAAGCCGGCTAGGGCTATATTAAATGAACTCCTAACCAAAGGAATAGATTTGGACTTATTTGTTATGGATGGTATTAAGGGAGAACTCTTAAAAAATGGAGAATCCGTTGCTCAACTTCAAGAATGGCCGGATCCATTTAACGCTAAGCCGGTTCAATGGTGGAGGCTTTCCAAGAAACTTCCGAAAAAAGGTTATGAGCTTTGGCATTTAACTAATCAGACCCTATCTTTTATTCCGAGGGAACCTTTTGTTTTGACAGTTTATGACATTATTGAAATTTTAGAGCCACAGGAAAATTTGGGTAAAATTGTCGCGAAGTTTTTGTACAAAGGAATTAATAAAGCCGAAAGGGTCATTTGCATTTCTGAATACACAAAGAAAATGGTTCAGGAAGTTTACAAGACTCCTGGTGAAAAAATTTCTGTTATTCCTCTCGGTGTAGGAGACAATTTCAAGCCTTTAGAAAATCCACGCCAGACTTTAGGCTTCTTGGATTTCGCAAAAAGGAACAATGTTCCTGGGGATGCAAAAATAGTTTTGTATGTCGGTTCTGATCATCCAAGGAAAAATTTATTGGTTCTGGCTGAGGCTTTTGCAAAAGTTAAAAAGGAAATCCCCAATGCTTTTTTAGTTAAAATTGGAGATCCTGGTTTGAAAGAGGGAAGAGAAACCTTGCTTAAAAAGATTGATGAGCTTGGGATCGCTCAATCAGTAAAGTTTGTAGGAAATATCGCTGATGATCAGCTTCAATTGTTTTATTCTGCTGCGGATGTTTTTGTCTTCCCATCAACGTTTGAAGGTTTTGGAATTCCTCCTTTAGAAGCGATGGCTTGCGGATGTCCGGTAATTTCGTCTAATGCAACTAGTTTGCCTGAAGTAATAGGAGAAGCCGGATTTATGCATGATCCCAAGGACGTGAACGGCTTTGCTGATTCAATTAAAAAAGTTTTAACTAGTGAGGCATTAGCTCAGGAGATGAGAGAAAAGGGAATATGGCAGGCAAAGAAATTCGAGTGGAAATCTATTGCTGATCAGACAGCAGAAATCTATTTGGATTATTTTAAGAAGCTTTTGACTTAGTATTAAATGTCTTTGCGAGGAACGAACGAAGTGAGAGACGAAGCAATCTCATTAGATTCTTCGAGGATTGCTCTCCAGAAACACTTCGTGTAGCGATGCGGGCAACAGACTTCGACTGAAGCCTCGCAATGACACTCCTACGGTATATGTATAAAGTTCGTAAGCTCTAAAGTTTTACTTGTGTTCGTGGATTCCTTCTAAGCCGGCTAACTTTGGTTTTTGGTTTTTTTCTTTTCGGAGTTGCTTCATAATCTTTTCCGCATGATGAAAGTCTTCCATGGTATCAATATCAACAACTTTTCTTGAATCCATAAGATATCCATGAATATTTTTTCCAAAACAATTTCCGTATTCCTTTGCGGCTTTGCTCAAAATAAATTTTCTCTTGGTTATATCAATTTGTGCATCTTGCCAAAAGGTTGGGAAAAGTTTTTGGGCGCGCTGTCTTGGAATATCCGGCCCGTGCTTCAAACGGTAAGGGTGTTTCATTAACGGCTCCATCGATCCATCTTCTTGCATTCGCCACATTTTATACGGGGGAATTGGAGATGGAATAACCGACTTTAATCCATCACAGCCACTTTTTAAAACATGTTCAACGCAAGCATCGACGTCTTCCGGCTCTCTCAATGGTCCGGTTGGTCTTAGATTTACCCATATTTCCGGTTTCCACCCGTATTCTTTCTCTAAATACTCAACAGCATTTCGATACCAACCAGAATCATCACAATCAGGCAATGCCAACTCTTTTGGTTCAGGAATAATCAAAGCCCCTAATTTCTTTGCAAGGCTTGCTATTTTTTCATCTTCAGTAGTTACAGCAACTAAATCAATTTTTTCTGATTTAAAAGCAACTTCTATTGCCCATTGTAGTAGAGTTTTACCACCCAATTTCATTAAGTTTTTGTATGGAATACTAACGCTTCCGCCCTTAGCTGGAATAATTCCCACAACTTCGGGAGGAGTCTTTTTGGGGTTTTTTACTTTTGGCATAATTTCAATTTAAAGATGTTAGAATTATTTGTTAATTTTGACAACTACTTTCTTTAACGGCCTGGTCTCGCCGATTGCTATCTTGGGCAAATGAGCTTCTCCTGGAAAAAATATTGCGAATGAGTTTTTTATGAGATGAATGGTGCTAGCCTTCGGTGAGAGTTTAAACAATTGATAATCATTTTGGGAATCATATTCATTTGAAGGCACTAAAAGAGATGCTGGAACCCAATCTATAAGCTCTTCGTTGAGGCAGTAATGAATGTCTATGACATTTTTGTGAACTTCATAAAATCCTTTTTCCCTTGGTTCTGTCTGAGAGATTTTAATTATTGCTTTGACTTGATCATTTATTTCGTATGTACCTTCTTTAATTTCAGGTGACACCTGTTCAAGCCAAATGAAAGCTTCTTTCCAGACATTATCTTCTATAAGTTCTTCAATAGAATTTTTACCGTCCAATGTATCAACTATCATGACAATATTTTTTCAATTATTTCAAATGTTTTCTTGCTGGCATCACCCGCTAGAGTTGTCATAATAATTTCACAACTTTTTATTCTGCCTTCTTTTTCTTTTTCAGGATGTTTAAGATAATCGTTTATTGCACTAATTAACTGTTTCTTATTTTTTACGACTCTAACTCCGCCACCTGAAAGCAGATCAGCATAGTGTTCTTTAAAGTCTCTAACTACTGCAGATTTTCTCCAATTCCACCAGTCCCGTTTTTTTCCGTACATAACCCCGATAGTTGGTGTATCCATTAGCATTGCTTCCAAAGCAACTGTCGAAGAAAAATTTATCATTATGTCGTCTTCTTTAAACAAGGACATTAATAGAGCGTTTTCGTGGTAGGTTGGATTATAAACAAAATCAGGATGTGGACCTGTTTTATGCCTACCAAAAGTTGGTTTTAAAACGAAACCTAACTCTTTCGCCCATTCTTGATGAACTTCAAATTTGCCTCCCGGATGAACTGTAGCCAGGAGTTGCAAATCTTGGGGGATCGTGCCTTCTTTCTTGGCATCGGAGATGTCTTTTGCAACGTGAGTCATTTTGTAAAGTTCCACAGTTGAAAAATGTAAAATTCTTTTCTGAGGATCAAGTCCTAATTTTGCGCAAACTTCATGACGCGAGGGAAGTTCCTGGAGTCTTGCCGCGATATCTAATCTTGGAGAACCAGTTATAAAAACTTTTTCAGGATCAACTTGAGGGAATTCATTCAAGAGATGATCTCTCATAATTTTGTTCCAAACCAGCAGAAAATCAGGAACTATTTGTTCCTCTCTTTTGCGTACCATTTTCCAAATATTGTCCCAGGATTCAACAAAAGTGCAGGTCATAATTTTCATTTCTTTTGCAACTGTAAGTATTGGACGGTCAATGGAATCACGTCCCGTAGTAGTTGTTAAAACTAAATCAGGATTAAATTCTTGATAATATCTTTTTAAAGTTTCTTTCGTTTGCGGGTCATTCCATTTTTCAGTTTTAACCTCTACAAAAGAAAATTGTTCTCTTGGGTATTCTGAAGCTGGAAATATTTCGTCTGCCCAAGGTGTGCCTGGAGAAATAATTAAATATTTCCAATCTTTGTTAACCAAAAAGTTTCGAAGCGGTTGTAGAAGCGCCCGATGATGTGATCCAGAGGGGACAGAAATCGCTATTTTTTTCATCTACCTAATTATGCAGCCTTCTTGACAATAAAGGCAAATTAACATAAAATATTGGATTCTGTTTTGACTGGTTTTTCACAATTTTGGAGTTTGACATGAAGACCATTTCTGGAAAGAAGGTTCTGGTCATAGCGGGAGACATTGGTGGTTGGAATGCGATTGCCCCGGTGGTTGAGAAGCTTAACCAGGAGGGCGCTCAAATACTTATTGTTTTGGTGGGTGACAGTAAGAAAGCGCATGCGAACAAAAATCTCACAGTCAATCTGAGTTCCAAGGTAGATGTGGCATTTGTTCCTGATCTTGTGCTTATCGCAGCTTCTCAATCGCACGAAGGAACTGAAACGACTGCGGAAGTGCTTCGCGAGGTTAGTCCAAAGACCCCTGTTCTAGTGGTAGAGGATATGTATGGAAGTTCCATTCCGATCTTTACCAGATTGAACGAAATGTTTTTTACCGCTCGAGTTTGCGTAATCGACATCTTTGCCGAGCAAATGCTGGAGAAACATATCAGATCCGCCAATATCATCGTCACCGGCGGTCCCCAGTTTGATCGTATTGCGGAAATGAAGAACAGTTGGACCGATCGGCGAAAAGCCATTCGCCAAATTCTTCATGTGCCCGATTCCGGAAAACTGTTTCTGATTGCTGGCCAACGCAATGGAACTGCTGAAGCAATAATGCTTTTGGTAGGGTTGATGGAACCGGCTGATGATTGGATTCTGGTGCGTCAGCACCCAGGAGCAACGGATTTGGATAAGCGGCTTACTGCCACAGTTTTGAAATCTTTTTCCATCCCACTCATTTTTCCCCAAGAAAGAATTCCGGCGGACTTCAAGAGTACCGAGGACTTTCTCCCGGCAGCCGACTTTGTCCTTTCCGGGTACAGCACCACCCTGCGCTATGCCATTCTTTGTGGAATGCCGGGAGTCGTTTTTCTCGGCACTCCCTCATTTAAGTGGGATATGTGGGATGAGAAGAAAATAACCATGGCTCCCGAAGCCATGATGGGGGCTGGCTGGTATGTTCGGACGCAAGAGGACATGCGACATGTCATGAACGAGCTTGAAAAAGGCGACAAATCCGAAGAGTTGGGAGTGATTAAACATAACCAATCTCTTTTAGCACAGCACGCTGACGGTCACTCTGCTGACCGGGTTCTCGAGCAGGTCCTTTCGATGATGTAGTAAGGGTCTAAAGGTAGTTCTTTGCCGGTAATCTACGGATTGCCGGTTTTTATTTTGTTGACTTGCGACCAATAATAAAATATAATGTTTTTTTGTACCTTTCTCCAATCTAGTTATGTAGGTTCTTAAAAAAGGGGAGTATACATGTCCGAAACAGGAGCTGAGGAAAGGGAACTCTTTAACAATCCGTTTTACATGAGAGCATGGGAGAGGGTTGTTGGGAAAGACAGGTTTACTTTCGTTGAGACCGGGCCAGCAGTTTCCGTCATCCCCATTAGAAGGCGTCCTGATGGGCAAGTGGAGCTGATTCTTCTAAGAGAAGAGAGAGCGGAAACAGAACAAGCGCTTATCAAGGCTCCAGGAGGTTATCTTCGGGGACGACAAATCAACCAGGCCGCTAATGAGATTCTTACTAAGGAAACCGGCCTTTCCTGTGATCGTTATATTGAATTCATTAGGGAGATGGCTGGTTTTACTACAGTCAAACTGCCGATTGCTACCTGGCTCGCACTAACTTCATTTGCTTCTCCAAAGATTGAACCAGGTTGTATGGTTATTACTTTGGACAACGCTGTTGAATTAGTGCTGAAAAATCGAATCCAATGCCAAGCAACGTGTGATGCACTTATGAGGTTATGGATTCTAGAGAAATCGGGAGAACTTTTTGTCATATAGATATCTTTACGCAGTCTCAAACAGGCTGCTTTTTACTTTGAAATCGATGGGTGACTTTTAGTAATTGTTATTACTAGCAATATCTTTTTAAGAGGTTTATTATTTTTATATGGAGAATAATGTTGAATCTCCTCTTGATTCGTTTCGAGCAACACTAAAAAAAGTTGGAGCAGAAATAAATCTTAGGAAAGACGTAATTACAATTTTAGAAGACCCCCAAAAAGTAATTGAGGTTCATCTTCCCTTGGAAAAAGATGATGGTTCTGTGGAAATTTTTCACGGTTATCGAGTGCAACATCAAAACGCAAGAGGACCTTATAAGGGCGGGATAAGGTTTCATCCAAGAGTAAATGAAGATGAAGTGGTGGCTTTGGCTTCCTGGATGACGATGAAAACTGCGGTAGTTGATGTGCCTTTTGGCGGATCAAAGGGTGGAATTTCGGTTAATCCACAAGATTTGTCTGACAAGGAGTTACAAAATTTAACGCGCGCATTTGTTCGCGCCCTAGGTGAAAACATTGGCCCGATGATAGACGTGCCTGCGCCTGATGTTAATACTAATCCGCAAATAATGGCTTGGGCAGTTGATGAGTTTAAAAAAATTCATCCTGGGAGCGGTCATGCAGATGCTAGTTTTACAGGAAAACCTTTGGTGGTAGGCGGAAGCTTGGGCAGAGAAGAGGCAACCGGTTTAGGAGGTTTAATTGTTTTATTGAAATATTTAGAACATAAGAAAATCTCCAAAGATGGTTTGAAAGTAGCAGTTCAAGGATTCGGTAATGTTGGCTCTCATTTTGCTCGATTGGCTCACGATGCCGGGATGCATGTTGTGGCCGTTTCAGACTCCAAGGGTGGAGTTTTTAATGAGAATGGTCTTAATGTAGAAAGATTATTTGACATCCAAAAGAAGGCTGGTCATTTGGAGAAGAATGTTTGCTATCCGAGAATTGGAATTGGAGAAGCTGGTCAGCGAGGTAATTCTTGCTCACCATTAACTAATGAGGAGTTGTTGAAGTTGGATGTGGACGTTTTAGTTCCTTCAGCGATTGAAAATCAAGTTACAAAAGAGAATGCTTCTAAAATAAAAGCAAAACATATTTTAGAGTTGGCTAACGGTCCTGTTACAGCCGAAGCCGACAAAATTTTGAAAGAAAAGGGAATTGCGGTAATTCCTGACATTTTGGCAAACGCAGGCGGAGTGACTGTGAGTTATTTTGAGTGGGCTCAAAATTTACAAAATTTGTATTGGAGTCTGGAAGAAGTAAACAGAAGACTTAAAGAAAAAATGGAAAAAGCAAGCACAGATGTTTTTATAGAAGCGGATAAAAACAATATCACTTATCGTGAGGGAGCGTATCGTATTGCCTTAAAGCGAGTTGAAGAAGCCTTAGTTTTGCGAGGTTGGGTACCAGCAAAATAATTTATTTTTTGGTAAATCTAATTTTCCAAACCAAAAATAAAGCTTCCCAAACAATATCTCGACTGATTTTTGATTGACCATTTTTTCTATCGATAAACACAATCGGTGTTTCGACGATCCTGGCTCCTTTAAAGAAAGCCCTGGAATTCATTTCAATTTGAAATCCATAGCCGTCAGCTCTCACTGAATCCAGGTCCATTTTTTTTAGTAGATCTGCTTTCCAAGCTTTAAAGCCTCCTGTTAGGTCAGTAACAGGAACGCCGGTAACTAATCGTGCATAAACATTTGCCCACTGACTTAGTAGTCTTCTTCGTAGTGGCCAATCAGAGGAAACTCTGCCCCCTTGCATGTATCTAGATCCTATGACTAGGTCTTTATCTTTCAACTTATCTAAAAGACGAGGAATATCATTGGGGTCGTGAGAAAAATCAGCATCCATTTGAATGATTGCCTCAGCTCCCCTGTTTACTGATTCTTTAAAACCTGCAATATAGGCTCTTCCTAAACCCTCTTTTTTTGTCCTTGTTAAAAGAGAAACCTGTGGATGATTTTTGGAAAATTCTTTTACTAATTCACCTGTTCCATCTGGTGAGGAATCATCAACGATTAATACTGATAAATCCGAAATATTTTGTTGAGTAATAGAATCTAATATGGAAATAATGTTGTCCTTTTCGTTATAGGTAGGGATGACAATTGTAGTTCTCATGGAAGGATATTATATCAAATTTCGTTGACGAAGCGCATTTTTTGCGGCTGAAAATATTGTTTCCACTGGAATCGTGGCAACACAGCTCTTTGTTGCTTGATCACCAGGTTTTTGCCAGCTTTCAAATTTGGAATTAATTTGTTGATTTTTTGAAAGATTTTTGCATGGCTTTTCTCTCTTTAGAAAACATGGCTCATCACAAGTGGGGCCTTCTATTGTAAGATGGAATTTTTTTGAATCAGAAATATAAGGATTTAAAAAATAAGAGGGAGCCGCTCGATGAAGCGGTTGACCTCCATACAAGCAAATGGTTTGTACTCCAGCTGCAGCTGCAAAATGCATTGGACCGCTCATAACGCCGATCGCTAAATCACAAGAACCAGCAAAAGCAATGTTTTCGCGCAATGTTAATCTTTTTCCGTTGAATTCTTTTGGAAATTTTGCGCCAAACCAAATAGGTTTTATACCTAGTTCATTTTTAAATTTTTCCTCAAGTAATCTGGTTTTGTCTGGATCCCACCCCCTCATACTTTCGCCATTTAGACCTTCTAAAAAAATAACTCTCGGTCTAACAAAAGACCTGGCAACTTCTGTTCCTATTTTCCAATCAGACTCTGACCCGTAAAAAGGGTAATTTGTATAGTTTTCATTTAGTCCGATACTTTCATAAACCTTTTTCACAGGATTATCAAAGATACTCAAACCAAAATCAATTTCCGCAACAAGATCATAATTCTTTTTTTCTTGTTCATAATATTTCTTGTTCCAAGTAGGAAAATGTTTGCCTTCTTCGATACAGATGTCCCCGTCTAAAGACATTCTATAATCATGGTAATGAATTAATCTATCAATATGAGGATTTTCTTTCATCAAAGAAATACAAAAGCCATCCTGATTTCTCTCCCCCCATTTTCCTTTTGAATTCTTATATCCCCAAGCGGCAACTAAAGTTATTTCCGCATCTGGGTATTTTCTTGAGAAGGTCTCTAAAAGTGGACCAACCAGAAAAATATGATCGCCCATGTTGCCAACATGTTTCACAAGAATCCTCTTGGGATTTTCCGTATTTAAATTATTCTTATTTTTCTTCAACCAAAACATCATTTTCCCAAACAAATTTTGGATAAGATGAAACAGAATTGTTTTTAATACAATCAACTAATTTGGAAAATCTTGTTACCGTTTGTGCAAAATTATATGAAACTAATCTTTTTCTTGCTCGCTCAGCTACTTGTTCGTAAAAATCGCGATCTTCAATTAGTCTAATCCCTAGTTCAGAAATTTTTGAGAAATCTTCAACATCTCGAACCGAAAGGTCGGGAAATAATTCTTTTTGAGCATCACTTGGTCCGCCGACTGAAGGAGTGCCGGTTGCTGCACAGTCAGCTTGAATCCTTCCTCTCGTCCACCATTGATCGGTATTAATTACTATTAAATTTTGGGATAGAAATTCAAGATGTTGTTGCCACGGTTGAAAGGTTATTATGTCATGTTTCGTGTTTTTAACTATTTCTAAATTTAAAGGGGTGTCGGGTGTTTGGATTATCCTGATTGTAAATTCGGGCTTCTTCTTTTGGATTTCTCTTGAGGCTAAATGTCCAGCAACAATATCGGGTCTTGATGTATACCCAGCCACAAAAATTGTTTGTTCTTTTTGGGATAAGTTTTTCCACTTTCTTGATGCGAATTCAGCGGGATAGGGTTGAGGTACATAAACAATTGGAGTTTTTGTGAAAGATTGCTGGTAAGGGATTGTGTCTCTAACGATTGAGATAATTGCATGGCAGGAATCAAAGAAATTAATAAGATTGCGCAAATTTGAAGAATCTTCTCGCCAGGTTTCTCTTAGTTGACCGAAGGGTTGAGTGGGAACACCAATGACTACGATTTCTGGTTTTTCTTTTCTCACCCTTGCTACAAATTCTGCCATTTCTCTGCCTCTTTTCCAATCAAAAACAGCCAAAATAGTATCGAATTGATCCAGGTAGTCGAGAGGATAATCAGCCCATCGTCCTCTTATTTTCCAATTGATTTTTTGATTGATTGATTGGAATGTTTTTCCATAAAATTGTCCCAGGATTAGACCCGTAAGCGGAACATGTTTTCCGGATAGAGCAGTAGTGTATGAAGCAAAAGAAGTTGGATCTATTTCATTAATAGGATCACCAAGAAAATTGGGGTGATCTTTTGGTTCCCAAATTTTTCCGGTTTTAGTGGTGTATTCAATGCAAGCAAATTTCATGGTTTCTTCTTTATTGAATAGTACAATATATCTTTTATCGTGTGGACTTCTGGAATAGCCAGGGCAAAAGAGGCAACTATATAGACTGCAAGTCCAGTTATGGTGCAAGTAAAAATTAAAATAAGATTATGTAAGTTGCCATGCCAGGGATAAGGAAGTTGCCTCATAAAAATGACTGTGGCGTAGAGTGCTAACCCGCTTATTGCAACTTTGATTAAAAACTTATCCATAAAAATTTTCCAAACATGCGGCAATTTTTTTGAAAGAAAAGCCGTGTAAAGAAAGGTTAAAACAAACGGGGAAATCGCAGAACCCATGGCTAAACCCTTAATACCATATCGGGGACCTAAAATAATAAACAAAATTGTTGTGACAATTTGGGTTAAAATTGTCACTTGAACGGAAACCTTAGTTACCTTCATGGCTAACGCTAAGTGACCCAGGAGATTACTTATACCATTAGCCAACATGCTTACAATAATGATCCCCAAAACCGTTGAAGTCGCTAAAGTATCCTCATGGGTGAAAGAACCTCTTTGGTATAAAACGGCAATAAAAGGTTGTCGCAATAAGACAATGCCAAGAGTTATTGGTATTCCAAAATAAACCATTATACGAAAACCCTGCTTAAGCTTATTAATAATTTCTGTTTCACTGGCATTGGCAACTGCTCTAGAAAAAGCAGGAAAAGCAACCGTAACGATGTTGGTTAAAAAGAGAGCGTTAGTTAGTTGAGAGATTTTGTCCCCAAATTTTAAGGCCGAAAGGGAACCTTCTGGAAAATGAGAAGCAACCATTCGATAGGCCACGCCAGCCGCTTGCGAGAAGAGGATGCTCAGAATAAAAGGAGCAACTAAGGTTAATACCCTGATTAAATCTTGATCGGTAAAAGAAAGCATGGGGCGATATTTAAAACCAGAACGTGCCAATACTAAAATCACTAATGCGAGTTGGAGTGAACCACCAAGCAGCATACCCAAACCAAGAATCACGATTCCGTATTTGTCTGCCAGAAATAAAACCAAAATAAAGGAAAGAAGGGGGGTAATTAGCCTTGAAGCAGCAGGAAGACCAAAGACTCGTAGGGAATTGAGAACAGCAATTGCAAGATCAGTAAGCATTGTAAAGAAAAATGCTGGAAGCATAATTCTTAAAATAGTGACTGTCGTAACGTGGACAGCCGGAGAAAAACCAGGGGCAATAAACCAGACGATCTTATCTGTAAAAATTTCCATCACTACTAAAATCAAAGCGAAGATAACAGCTGAAACGTGAAATAAATTGTTTGCAAGTTTCCACGCCCGCTCTTCTTCATTTTTTGTTAGGTATTCAACGAAAACTGGTAGAAATACAGAAGTTATAGATCCGCCCAGAAGGATTTTCGCAATTAAATCGGAAACCCCTTGAGCCATAAAATAAGCATCTGTGCTTCCGCTTTGTCCAAATTTGTAAGCAATTGTTAATTGCAAAAGAAACCCGGCGATCAATGCAAAAACGGTTGATGTCCAAATGGCACTACTTGCTTTTGCCGCCCTGAAAAGCGGAGGAATTTTCTTTTCCGCGTCGTTTTGTATGATAGATTCTTGGGTCATTAATGAATTAAAGTATGATAGTTTTTTATTAGTTTTATGTCCAGGTTTATAATTTAGACTTTATTTTAAATATAAGCGAAAGAAAATGAACAAAAATTGGATTGCTTCTTGTTTGGAATTTAGCGCTTTTAAGTGATTCTAACAGCCCTTGTTTATCTGAAAAGGGGTTTAATGAAATAATTGTTTCCAATTCATTAAGAAAGTGAGCGTCGGCTCCGACACAGGATATTTTATTATATTTTTTTGCAAATTCAGCAGCAAAAATATTAGCGCTTTGCTTAAGATTCCTAGCATTAAATGTCTCAATAATATCAACCTGTTCGACGATACTTTCCAGATTTTTTAGTGAAAACTGGCGACGTCTTATTCTATCAAAAGGGTGAGGAAGATATACAAGTCCGTCTTGTTTTCTTATTTCCGCTATTGTTTCGAGTACGGGCATTTCTTTGTTAATCTTTTCCTTAAGAAACAGACCGATAATTTCTCCCCCCTCTTTAGTTTGGATTTCCTCTCCGATGATGATTTCAAAAGGAGCAATTTGTTTGGTTTCGAGGCCCCCCTGTATCTCATTGTGATCAGTAATCGCCATCACTTTAATATTGTTGGCTATTCCAAAGTCAACCAACTGTTTTGGCGTAATTGATGCATCCCTAGAATAATTAGTGTGGACGTGGAATATTGCTTTTGTTTCTTGAGTCATTATTTGTGCTTTATTCTTAGCTAAACTAAAGTTTATTGTAGCGCATGGTTATTCTTGATGCCCAATATTATGGAGGTTAGCGCAACTATGCTTTTGGGGAAAGGTATAAAGCGCAGGAGTTTTGTGTCTTTGTTTCGAATTGGTCATTGGACTAAGAATTTATTAATATTTACTCCTTTAGTTTTTTCGGGAAATATTACAAAGGAAAATTTGTTAATTAGAGTTTTTTACGCCTTCGTTTTATTTAGTCTGTTGGCAAGCAGCGTTTACGTCCTAAATGATGTTTTGGATGTGAAACAAGATCGTATGCACAAAAGAAAAAAGGAGAGGCCGATAGCCAGTGGGGTTGTTTCAATCGGATTTGCTTTGACATGCCATATTTTATTGTTGTCAGTCAGTCTTTATGGCGCCTTAACAATTCTGGGTTTTAAAATCTTTTTGCTTTTTCTTGTGTATTATTTTGGAAATATTTTTTACTCACTCTCGATAAAGACCGTTCCGCCTTTGGATATTATTGTTGTTTCAGTTTTTTATTTAATAAGAGCAGTAATTGGTTCGGTTGCGATTGGTGTGACTGCCAGCAGTTGGCTTTTACTCACAATTTTTTTTGGAGCTTTGTATTTGGTTTCAATAAAACGTTTATCTGAGTTAACCGCAATAGGCATTGATGGAATTAACACAAGAGTAAACATTGATGATTATACGATTCCGTCATTAAAAAAAATCGGACAGATAACTCTTACTTTAACACTTGGCATCTATACAATTTATGCAATTTCATTTCCTCACTATTTTGCATTAACAGTGGTTCCTTTGGCAGTGATTTGGATGAGATTGATAATGATACAGGACAGTAAATTAGAATTATGCGAGGAACCGGAAAAGCTCTTATTCAAGGACAAAATATCTTTAATGTTCTTTTTCCTTTGGGTTTTGATGGTAATAATTTATCATTGGAAATAACACACATGACAAAAACTAAAATTTTTACTTCGATATTGCTTTTGCTTTTTGCTGTTATTCCTGGTTCTCATGCGACTTTATTTAATGGTTTGCCTCTAAGTAATTGGGAAACCCTAATTGTTTGCTTGTCATTGGCAGTAATTTGGCTGTTTCCATTTTCCCAAGAACGTTTTAAAAGGGTGAATTTTTTGATAATTTTTCTAATTGTTCTTAATTTGATTGGATTCAAGTTAATTCCTTATGGATGGTCCACATGCGTAAAGAGTGATATTGATAAAGCAAAAAATATTTGTGAATCTTCAGCGGAATTTAGAAAGGGTACAACAACTGCTCTTTTCCCGTCTATTAATTTTGGACAAAATAAATTGCCTCTTTTCTTTATGAATGAGAGGACATTTAATTTTTATTCTGAAGGAGAACCAGATCGCAAACATTTACCTTATACACTTGATGTTCAAGCTTATCTTTTTCCTGGTAATGAAAATAAATTAAAGGTTGATTCCTCAATTAAGGATGTGAAAATTATTTTGAATGATAAAGTTATTTCTGGATCTGAAATATTTCTTAATTCGAATAAGTGGAATCATGTACAAGTGCAATACTCAACTGAAAGAAACGATTCTGACTATTTACGTATTAAAACCAATACGCCGGCATTTTATAATATTTCAAAAACAGGAGAACTCCCTTGGGCATTAGCAATCTATAGAATAATTTTTTATGGCCTGATTTCTTTTTTGTTTGGTCTATTGCTTCTAACCGTATTTGAGGGATTATTCTCAATTCCCAAAACTCCATTTTGGATTTTGATAATTCTTTTTTTTATTTCTTCTGTGACTCAATTATTGCCTTCAATAATTCCAATGTTTTCAAAGTTTCTTGTTTCTTTAGCTGAAAAATTTTCTCCCTTTCCTTGGAAAGAAGAGTACTTGTCATTGATTTTAAATTATTCGTACCTGTTCTTTTTTGCGCTTTTGATTTTGTTAAGTTTAGGAGTGCTATTGTCTTTTTCCCGAAAAACAAAATTAATAAGTGCTTTTATTGTTTTGTTTATCATTTTTCATTCCTTTCTTTTTGTCTCTGTGATTTCTCCGTATGGAACTTTAAAACTTCTCTCTGGGGGTGACGATCCTCTGACACATGAATCAGCGGCGCGATATATTTTGACAGCTTCGTCTTTTAATGAAGTTTTAATAGCAGATGAACCTAATGTTTTTTATTATCAGCCTCTATATAGATATTTCTTGGCAATATTTCATAAGTTTTTCGGGGAATCGATGTGGGGCCCCTATTTCGTGCAAACTCTCATAGTGACCTTTTCTTTTTATTTCTTTTTGAAGTCTTTCTTAAATAAGAATCTGCTTGGGTTTTGGTCATTTGTTATTTTATTGATTCCATTTACTGCCCTCGGTCTTACTTCTATTTATACCGTTGCTCAAGATACATTGCAGCAATCATTTGGAATGCCTCTTTTTTTGCTGATCTTGTCTATTGCTTTTTGGATTTTGTCTGAAAACAAAAAAATACAAAAATATTGGTATTTCGTCATTGGATTATTTTTCGGATTAGATATTATGATTCGGACAGATTTGATTCCGGCTATTTTGGGTTTCATGGTTATTGCATTTTTTCTAATAAAAAGGGAAGGGAAAAATAAAGCATTTATTAGTATTTCAATGGTATTAGCCTTTCTCGTTCCTTTAATTATTGTTGTTATTAGAAATTATTTAGTAGGGGGAAAGGGTTTGCTTTTCCCTACGTCTAATGAAGTGAATCTTCTTCCGAACTTTAAAGACATTTTTCCCGCAACTGGACCGTCGGAATCAACAGGATTGGAGATTTATTGGGGGATTACAAAACATTATTCAAATGAATTATCAGAGCTAATAAAAATTCTAGGATTAAACATTTTGAACAATTTTATTGGTCTTAATCCTTACAGATTGGTGATTTGGTTTGGAGGGCCAGTTCTTGCGGCGATGGCAGCAATTTTTACCAAAGGAAGTGAAAGGAAAATTTTACTATCATTAATAATGATGATTTTTGCAATTGTCTTATCAAATTCCTTTTATGGCGTTCATAACGGATTCGCTATGCTGGCTTATATTGACATACTATTAGTTTTTGTTTTTTCTCTATCCTTAAATAGAATTTTTTTAAAAATTAGAGAAAATTTCTATGCGAAGTAAATCCCAGGAAATATTAAAAAAACATTATCAGACTGAAAAAATAGGAGTCAGAATTTATAACTTTTTGAGGTTAATTATTTTTCCGGTGGATTGGTTGTCCAAATTATTGTCAGATTTTAAGGGTAAAGTTTTATGTCTAGGGTGCGGATACGGAGTAATAGAAACAATTTTGGCGGTAAATAATCCTCAATTATTTTTTATTGCATCAGATTTAGATAAAAATAGGATTTCAGCGGCACAAAAAATGGTGAAAAATGTTCCAAATATTAATTTTTCCGTCTTGAACGTAGAAGAACTTTCATTCCCATCAGAAGATACACAAAACATATTGTTTATAGATTTAATACATCATGTAAGAAGTGAAAAACAAATCCCATTTCTCGAGAAAGTTTGGTCTTTAGTGCCAAAAGGAGGCGCGTTAATTATGAAAGATGTTGATGTCCGTCCGAAATGGAAGTATTGGTGGAACTATGTTCATGATTCCTTAATGGCAGGTCCGCCGCTTCATTATCGTTCTTCAGAAGAATATGAAAGATTTTTTATGAAGAAAGGAGCAAGTGTGATCTTGAAGAAGCCTGTTTTTCTTTCTCCCTACAACCATTATTGCTTAATTGCTCGCAAATTCGCTTGATGTTTTTTATTCAAGCTTCACACAAGGCTTTTTAAGGAATAATCTTAAAGAAATGTTAGAAGGTCTTAGACAAATGAAAAGGTCATTGCCTTATTTTGCGATTGTTCCAGCTATTTTTATAGCACTGGGATTCTTGATTATTCCCAAATATATTTTACTGGGAAGGGAAGAGGTTGAGATAACAAAAGAGAGGGGCAAAGAAGAAATAATATCTTTAGAGCCGGGAAAAATTTATTTAATCGATTTTTCGATTCCATCCAATGTGAAACAAGTCGCCGGTTTTGTTTTGAAAGCCAAACCTGAACCATGGAATAGCAGAAAAATTTGGCTAAGAATTTTTGATCAATCAGGTAAGGAATTAGCGAAAACAGAAAATAAGGAACTTAGGTATTCAGATCCAAGATTAACTATCCTACAAACTTTTAAACCATTCGCCGCCAATGGAGTGGGCAAGCTTACTGCTGAAATAAAAATTGAAGGAAGTCCGCTTGCTCTTTCTCTAGCGGAGGCAGAAGGACAAAAAGCCTCATTTGTTGGAGAAAACTTTAAAAAAGATCGTATACCTGTTTTTTCAATTTTAACTCCCGAACCCTTGTCTGTTGGAGTTCAAAGAGGAATTATCGCTGGTCTTATTTTTCTTATAGGTGCTCTTGTTATTTATTTTTTAAAGTCTGAAAAGAATAAATGGATTTGCTCAGCCATTTTATTAGCCCTGGCAGTGCCAATTGCTCTTTGGGGTTTTATGGAGTTGAACAAATGGGGAATTTCTGATTGGGACTATTACTTTTCAGTACATCATGGATACAGGGAAGCAATCATAAAGTACCATCAATTTCCTCTTTGGAATCCTATTACGGCAGGGGGAACAGCTGCCTTGGGCGATCCTGAATTTTCGGTTTTTTCTATAACATATCTGTTAGAATTATTTTTAGGAGTTCCTCTGGGTTTAAGGTTGGCAATTTTCTTAACGGAAATTATTGGTGCGTGGGGAATGTTAGCATTGTCACGAAGGCTTCGGTTAAGTCCCGAAGCAGGTTTATTAGCTGCAACTGCTTATGCGTTTGGCACGGTTAATTTGCTAGAAATAGTTGAAGGTCACGTAAACATCTTTAACTCTATGTGGATCCCATGGATTTTTTGGGCTTGGTTGGGAATGTATCGTAAGAAGAATTCCCCCCTGCTTTGTGGAATTTTTCTTGCCGCAACTTTTTATGCTGGTGGAATCTATCTTCTTATGTACACCGCCATTGCTTTTGTTTTATTATCTTTTTTCACCCATCATCCATTTCAAGCAATTAAAAGAACTGTCCAAGCCGGTTTATGGTCGCTTGGATTGGCATCTTTTAAACTATTTCCAGTTTTATTTTGGCTTAAAGAATACAGTGACGAATCCTATGCTAGTTCTGCAAATACATTAGGCTGGCTAAAAGAAATATTTTTAGGAAGATTCTTACATGGAGCGGAGGTGATATATCAGCAGGGAAGCGGTTGGCATGAATACGGTGCTTATATTGGATTTTTCGTTTTGTTGTTAGCAATTTTAGGAGCCTTTCGATTTAAAAAACGGATAGTTTTTACTTTGATTTTGGCCGCAGTGATAGCGGTTCTTATTTCTGCTTCTGGCCCCACCTTAAAACCATTCTTTGATAAATTTCCATACATGCCTAGGTCTAATATTTCCAGATTTGTACTTTTTGCGATTTTGCCCATTACTTTATTGGCTGGGCTGGGTCTTGATTTAGTAAAAAGCAAAAAAAATACAAACTGGCTTGTTCCAAGCCTGATTGGATTAGTGGCTCTAGACTTAATGACCCTAGCTTATCCTTTGTCCCAAATGGCTTTCGTCCTTGACCCTGCCCTTGAGTCCAGAAAGGCAAATTATCCGATAGAGTACACGGGCAATGAATATAAAACCGAGCATGGAGGAGCCTCATATTCTCGCTCTTATGCGGCTATTTTGGCTGGCTACGGTTCGATAGCATTTCCTTCGATTCTTGGTCCCAATTCAGCCGTGCGTCTAGTTTCAGATGAAAATGATAGCTTTGTGAGGTTAATCGGTGAAGGAGATGCAAAAATTAATTATTGGTCTCCCAATAAGATCATAGTCGAAACGAAGGCTGCTGCTCCAGCTAAGATTATTCTTAATGAAAATTATGGGAGCGGTTGGACTGCAAATGATCGACCCGCGGAACAAGTTGATAATTTATTAGCAGCACCGATAGACAAGGGATCCAGTACCATTACTTTTGAATTTACGCCCAAAGGCATGTGGGTGGGGCTAATTATTTCGATTGTGACTATTTTTCTCGCGGTTTATTTAAGAAAACGGAAAGAACAAAAATAATAAATAAATTTTAGGAATTTTTAGCCACTCTTTTAAAAACGTAGATCCCTTTATCATATAAAACTTGTTCAAATCTTTCATCCTTTTGCATAAAGTTAACTTCTCTTTTCATCTCGTCTCTTGAAAAAGGCCAAGGATTAGCAAATGGACTAATAATGACCCACTGTGTAGAATCTTTAATCTCAGGATAATTAATAATCATTTTTCGATTAGCAAGTCTAGCTGTAAAACCACTTGAAGCGGTAACGCCAGCATCTTTTGGAATTATTGCTGAGGCTTTTTTGAAAACATTTTCCCTTTGATTCGCTAATTCTCCAGGCAGGAGATGTTTTTCTTTTGAGGTGTAAAGGGGGGCGGTGTCATCAGTCCAAGTATTAATTTGCACAGAAAAAACTAGTAACGCTGCCAAAAGATAAGGAAGTAAGATCGCGAGCTTGTTAAGTTTTACAAATTTTAAAAAACGAGAAATATTTGCTGCTCCGTAAATGGCACCCATAATCAGTAGAGGAGTTATATTGGCATTGGAATAATTTTTAATGAGCCAACGGTATTCATTGGGACTTGCAAAGCGAGAATAAAAAATGGGCGCTCCAGTTAAATAAGTCAAAGGAGAAAAAAGAGACAGAAAACCAAACGAGCTAAATAATGTTTTAATTGTTTTAACTTTCTCGTTAGTGTCAATCATGTTTTGCAGCATGGCTTTGGGATATTGAAAAAAACCGCGAAGGACGTTATATGGATCCTTTTGGTCGTTATCCAGGTAAGACAAGACCGCATGGTCCTTAGTCCAAATAGGCATTATTAAATACGCCACTAAACCGAAATAAATTGCGGAGAATGCCATTACAGAAAGGCCGAGTTTCCATTTCTTTCTTAAAAGAAGGTAAATACCAATCATGAAGAAAATGGGGGGTGCGTCTTCTCTGGTCATCAATCCTATCGCGAGCATTATCCAGAAGAGCCACCATTTCTTAAAGTGGTAACCATAAAAAAACCAGAGCAAGGTGACTGCGGTGATGACGCTTGGATGAAAATCTGAATTTAAGGCGTATTGGATTCCGATGAAGGCAAGGTAGGAGTATAAAATAGCAAGAGAAAAAACTTTGTTTTTTACAATATCTTTAGACAACTTATAAACTGCCCATCCCGCCGTTGTTACAGTCAAAGTCTGAAATATGGTTAGAAATCTGGGGTCGGGAAAGATTCTATAAAAAGGGGCAAGCAGAACAATAAAAAAGTGGGCATGATCTCCCCACATAATTTGGTTTTTGAACGAGCTAAAGGGCATATGAAAATGACTCAAATTGAAAAGAGCTTGTGAATAGCCCGCTAAATCGATACCAGTTTCAAAAAAATGGTAATTAATAAAAACAACTCTTAGATACAAAATACTAAAGATTAAAATCATTAATAGGGCTAGGTATTCTGACCAATAAGAAAGGGAAACGTACTTTTTTAAATTATTCATTATTTCTTTTTAGAAACTTTAAAATTTATTAGTGTAGGGCAAATTTCTCTTGCATTTTTTACTGAATCTTTTCGGTATTCAATAATGTAATCTGCGTTTTTGAAATTCTCAACCAATTTTATTTTATTATTAGAATTGGTTAAAAAAGTGAGACGATTACGTATATGGATATTTTCAGAAAAAACTTTTTTGTCTGATATACAGCTCAATAGGGGTTTTATATCAACTAACGCTTCTGCACTCTCTTCTCTGTTTCCAAGAGGAAAATTGTTAGTATTGCCTCCTGTTTTTAAAAAGGGAAACAAAATTTTATTTGCTGAAAAAAATAACAATATTAACGCCAGCACGATTGCTATTATTTTTTGAAAATTTAATGGGATTGAAATTTTTTGGAGCAAAAATCCAAGGCTTAATCCAGAAACCAGCCACACAGATAGCGCAAAGACAACGAAATATCTCAAGGAATAACGGTCAATAATATAAAGCAAGGCGACTAAATGAATTACGATACCAACGATTATTAAAAAGTAAATCTTTTTTTGTTTTGAAATAAATAATCCCAAAAAAGTTAAAAATATAAGTGTGTAAAAGATCAGAAAAGTATTTGGTTGGGAGAGTAATTGACCAGAATATCTGGCAATATAAACAGAACCCGACAAAAGAGATGGAAGAAGGTTAGGTAAATTTTGAAACCTTTCCGAAAATAATTCCGCTACTTTTCCTGGATTGCCCTGATCTTCCTTGAACAATTGTAGAATTGCAAACTGTATTCCAAATCCTGCCCAAAAACTAATTAATCCAGTCCAAAAATTTGATAAAGAAGTCGAAATTATTTTTTTACCTCTAAACAAAAGAGATATCAAAAATATGACTATCACAGCTACGGCAGAAGGTAAAAAGATAATGTGGTTTGAAAGTCCAAGCCCGAGAAACAATCCAGCTAAAAGAAAATTATATTTGCTTTCTCTATAAAAAAAGAAAATCGAAGTGGCTATAAAAAAAGGGATGAGAGTGATTGCCCATGCCAGCCTTTGCTCGCCCAGATAAATTGGGGAAAAAGTTAACAAAATCAGCCCAAAAATTGCAGGCATTAATCCAAAAGTTTTTTTAAGCAAAAACAACATCATCCAGAAAAAAACGATAGAGGCAATTACGATAGGCAGCCTAAGAGCAAACGCGTTGTATCCTAGCCCCAAAATAAAAGGGATTCTTACGTAGTCTATTAAAACTCCTATATAAGATCTTTCCCCGACGACTGCAACTTGTTTGGACTTTAATATCTCAAATACATTCTGACCCTCGGAACCCTCATCTCCCATTAACCCGGGAACAGAACCCAAGTAAGAAAAATTTGCTATTAGAAAGAGAGCAAAGATGATTAAGACCCAATAATTTCTTCGCGCTTTCAAAAGAATTGAATTCATTTTTTGTAATTATTATATTCAATATTCTCACTAACGGAAATTATGAGCAAACGTTTTATTAATTCTTTTGGAAATCGTTATTGGGAATAACAATGAAATGATTCAATTCGGGACACATTTCCTTATTCCTGGATTTTGATTCCTGGCCCGGTCCTTCTCCTCTATAATCTATAAATAAGTTTGCTTCTGATCTTTTTTCAGCGATTTTTATATTTGGGTTTCCGTTAGCTAGAAATAATAATCTATTTTGTATTTTAGGTTCGGCGGCATAGACAGTTTTGGGGAGTTTATCGATACAATCGACGAGAGGTTTTATATCTGCTGAATGGCCGGCACTATCGTATGAAACCCCAGAATCTGCGTAGATTTTAGTGCTGCCTTCAAATTTTAAATAAGGAATAAATGCAAAATATACTGTCAGTAATATAAGAATTAGAGAGACAAAGAATGGGGAGAACAAAAATACTTTTTTATTGGCAAAATATTTAACCAATAATTTTCCTAATCCTATTCCAGCTAGAGCCCAAATTGCTAATACAGCCAAATGAAAATATCTGATGTGAAAATAATTTACGATGTAAGTCTCAAATAATACAAAAATACCTAAACACAATAGCCACAGTGCCGCCTCTCTTCTTTTTGGTTTTAACAGCAAGGAAAGTGATATCAAAAAAATCAGGATACTCAGAGTTAGTATTGTTAAAGTTGGAAAATTAGTACCTATTAATTCCGAAAAATAAATTGTGCCCGAAAAATAAATTGGAATTGATGAAATAAGAGAAATAATTTTTGATGCGTAAGAAGCCATTCCTCCTCCCATGCGTGAACTCTCTACTCCGTAAGTAATAAGGATTGCCAACTGAATGCCAAAACCTGCAAGAAAGGAAACGATAAATGTCCAATAAGAAAATATTTTTTTAATTTCAATTTTTTTAAGAAGCAAAGCACTAATGATCAAGCTCAAAACGAATGGAAAAAATACAAAGTGAGTGCTTGTTCCAAATCCGGCAGCCAAACCAGCAGTTAATACTTTATTCTTTCTTTTGCTAGTAAGAGATTCTAGCGTCAGTAGTGCAAATAATGGGAGAAAGTTTATGGGCCAACTTATTCTTTGATATAAAATGAACGCTGGGCTGAAAATGAAAAAAATTAGTCCGAAAAGAGCGAAATATTCTCCAAAAATTCTTTTAAGAACGATCCATGTTAACCAAAACATCGCCAATGAAGCAATAATCATCGGAATTCTTAGCGCTAAGGTGCTAAATCCAAATAAAAGAACAAAAGGGATCCTAAAGTAATCGACCCAAAAACTAACATAAGATTCTCTGCCCAAGATTGGGTTTCTGAGATTTTTTATGTGTTCGGTGACGCTTAAGCCTTCATATCCCTCGTCTCCAACTAATCCTGGAACTCTATTCAGGTATGCAAAATTTACAATCAAGAAGATCAAGAATAGTGTTGCTAAAATAATGCGAGTGCGCGTTATTTTGCTTAGGAATATTTTCATATCTTTCTCTCTCTGCAGTAAATGATATCAGTTGAGATAAATAATTCAATGTTAATTTGTGGAGCCTCTGTTTCTTTTAGGCTTCTTAGACAGATCAAAAATGAAAAATAACACAACAATTATCCAGGTCACAAAACTTATTTTTATAGAAACAGAAGCCGTTTTATTCTCATAAGAAAAAACAATTTGATGATTACCCTTGGGGACTATGATTCCTTGAAAAATCCAGTCACTTGCGAAAATTCTTGTTTCTTTTCCGTCGATAAATGCTTTCCAGCCCGGGAAGAATGTTTGTCGCAATAACAAAAATCCTTCACCGCTATTTTCGGTTTCAAGAACAATTTCGGTGGGTTTTTGTTTTTTAACGGTAACTTCTCCGGAAGTAAATTCTTTCCCTTGGGTAAGAGTGTCGTCTTCTGAAGGAACCGGATCATTTGCTGATTTAGCGCTTAACATAGCTGCTCTCGCATCATCAGGGCTAGGAACTGATCTTATGTTAGTTACGAACTCTACGGTTGGATGGGCCTCAAGATTTTTATAAAGACGTACAGTTTGTGTTTCGGTTAGCCATTCTTTTATCAAAGAAATTTCTTTCAAAACGCCTATATTTTGTCCTGCAGAATGCGATCCCAAAAAATAACTAATACCCAAGCGGTTAAACATTTCCCGACGGTCTTCTAAATAAGGATTATGACCATCAGCATTTTCATTTTGGTCACCAACTTCGTAAAGATAACGTTTTACTTCTTTTAATTGCAAAGCCCCCAACCATTGAGTGCTTGGATAATTTTTTGAAGCCGCAATATGGGGAGATAATATTTCTTGAGCCAAGCGAATTCGATCTAGCGGTTTATAGACAGGGGAAATATTGAGGTCAATATTTCCAGAGTTTGCATCCAATGTTTTGCACGTATTCGAGTCACAAATTTCAAAATTTCCTCCAATCAAATAATCCTCATTTAATTGAGAAGGATATTTGACATAGAAAACATAGGGGCCGGGTTTTTCTTTTGAGTAATTGTTCGAAATTTCCACAAATAACTTATGTCCAGAAGAATTTTTAAATGGTTTGTCAAAAACGAATTTTGTTGGTGTATTGTCTTTCGTTTTTTCAAGATCAGCTTCCACTTTTTTGATTTCATTTGTTTCCGCGTCCTTTACTAATAAAAAAGCTTTTCCTTCTGTTTTCGATAAGTTTCCCCAACGAAAATCGATATAAATTCCATTGATAGTGTCAGATTGAGATGTAAAAGTTTGCTTAAGAACAAACGATTTATCAAGTCTCTTGAGAGGTTTTAAGGTGGGTTTAGTCGGGAGATTAATCTGAAGATCTCTTTGTGTGAAAAGACGTCCGCCATCTTTTGATATATCTATTGATTCGTACTCTTTTAGAAATTCTTCCGCCTGGGATTTAATAAAGGGTTGATTGAAGGGGACAGTTACATTTCTGGTAATATTGGGAACAAACAATTCGAGAACAACCAGGCCATATAGATATTTCTTTTTTTGCGGAAATTTAATAAGCAAAATTGAAGTCAAGATTGCTGCAATAATTGGGATGCTTGTTCTTAAAGGATCATTTAATAAGTTGTTCTTTACCGTCATTCTGATTTCCGGTGCTATGTTTTTATAAGATAAAAACGCTATAACAAAGAATAATGGGATTGAACTAATCACAATAATTTTCCTCTTGCTTGGAGAAAAGTTTGATAACTCTTCCCACCCCTGTGCAGCTAATACTGAAAAAGAAATGGCCATTAATACCAACCAACGAGCGGGAATTGCTAGCGAATCCATCCAATGATGCTCCACTAGATACTTATACAAGGGAGAGTTTTCTCCGGTAACAAATAATAAGGAAATCCCAATGAATAAGATAAATGTAATTAAGGCTCTTTTTCTTTTCTTCCAGGCAGAAAAAATTCCTAAAGCCAGTATTGTTAAAACGGTAATGCCGAGCCAAGAACTTAATTCGGTTTCATTTTTAGCTCCTATATATTTTTCATGATATCCAAAAGCATGAGGAAATATCCATGATACTAAATGACTAAAAGGGAGGGAAAACTCGTAAAGTTCTTTGGGGAGCATGGCGTCAACTCGATCAGAAAAACGAACAATAGAAAGAGTTGGTTGAAGTTGAGTAAGACAAAGAAGAACTGAAATAATTGCCGGTAAGATGATTGGAGGAACACGAACAAAAGTTCGCTTAAAATCAGTTAATAAGTGCGCTATGGCGTATAGGGATAAAGCAATTGCACCAATTAGAGCGGCTTGAGGTTGTCCAAGAAGGACTTGAAGTGCCACCCCGACCCCAAGTGCTAGCAGAGAACGATAAGTTTTTTTTTGTAGCCATCTTCCTAAAAACCAAAGATTAATTGGGATCCACGCGAAGGGGAGGATGACATTAGTCAAGTATAGGCGTCCAACAAAGAAACCTGTTCCAACAAAAATAAGTGTTCCAAAAGCAGAAGCACATTTACTAAATTTCTCTTGCTTTAAGAAAAGATAAGTCCCCAAACACGCGAGCAGGATATGAAGTGCAAGAGAAATATTTAATGTAATTACTCCCGGAAAAAAGAATCTAAGGATTAGGTGCAAAGGATAGAAAAAACCTAGATGTGAGATAGCTACTAATGGAAAACCAAACTGTAACTCAGGTGCCCACATAGGAATTTGCCAAGATCTTTCATATCTAGCAAACATGTCCTCTATGGGGGCCGTAATAAATGTCATGTCAAAGTCGTAAAGTAAACGACCCCGTAGCCAGGTGGTGATAAAAGGAATTAGTGAAAGAAGAGCAATAATGAAAAATATTTTATTATTTTTTATCCAGAAAATTATTCTGCTTCTTAATTCTGTCATTTTTTCTCACCTACAACTAAAATTGATTGGCCTATGGGCATAGGAATTGCTCTTTCAATAAGCTTTAATAAAGGTACTAAGCGGTCATATAAATCTATGGAAGAAGGGGAAAGACGATCAATTTTTTGTACTCTAGATTTATAGAGAAGAGCGGGGAGACTCCAAGGGTTAAACCATTTGAAAGCAGTAACTTTTAAACCAGCTTGGGTTACTAGTTCAGTTGCTGTTTTTTTTGTATATCTTCTGAAATGGCCCGACATTCGGTCTAATTCATCATAAATTATAGGGTGAGCCGGCACTAAAATGACAGCTTTCCCATTTGGCAATAAGGTTTCAGTTACATTTTTCATAGCAAGTTTGTCATTTTCGATATGTTCTAAAACATTCAAAGAAATCATAGTGTCAAATTTTTTTCCATTTAAAGCTTCTATTCCACTTGTTATATCGTGAAGTAAAAAAACAGCGTCAGGACAGTTCTTTTTAGCGTGATCCGTGTGTTTTTGGTTAATGTCTAGTCCAAATACTTCCTTTTTGTCGTCTAGCATCATTCTTGAAAAAGTACCGAATCCGCTTCCAAGTTCCAAAATTGAATTTCCCAAAAAAGGCCTGATGAATTCATAAGTCCATCTGTTAAAGTTTTTTGCTCGGCTCATCACGGTGAGATTCACATATTCTGCTTCGGCGCGGTCTCCCGAGATTAGTTCGCCATTTGCTAATGTTGTATTTTTATCATTAGTTTCAACTGCGGTATTCATGTGGTTAATTATGGATTCAGAATACTAGAAAAAGCTCTATGTGGAAATTTAAGCATTTAGACTTTTATTTTTTTATTAAATATAATTCCGACTGAAAAAAGTAAAATAATTAAGACGAAGGACATTATTGATAAACTCTTACCGATATTTAATGCTCTCGATTCGTATTTAAAAGTGATAGTGTGTATTCCTTCGGGGACAATAACGCAGCGGAAAATGCCGTTTGCGACTAAATGCGGCTGAAGGGTTCCATCTACATAAGCTTTCCAATTTGGATCTGTTGTGTCGTTTAAAACAACGACTGCCTTACTTGAAGTTTGGGAATTAATTTTTACTAAAGTATCTTCGTATTTTTCAATTTTAATTTTAGACGATTCTGGTTTTGTGTTAGATGGTAAATCAGTTTTGCCCTCAACAAAGGCAACTAAGCTTGGATCGAAGTTGGGATCATCCATTAACTTAAATGCTTCCTTTGATGAATTAACGCTTATGCCCTTTGGAACCGCGTATGCCTTGGGGAACGCCTTTGTGTTTTGATATAACTTTACCGTATGACCATTCCATTCTTTTTGAGATATCTCTATAAAATTTAATCCTGGTAACTTGTCAATTGAATCATTGTTTATTAATTGAGTAATAAAATTGATTCCGCTCATATTGAGAATGTTTCGGTAGCGTACAATCAGGTCTTCTTTGTTGCTGTTCATGTTCCCACTACTGTTTCCCAAAAAGTGATCGATAAAATAAAGATAATTTTTATTAGCTAGGGCACCCCACCATCTGGCGCTTCCAGATTTTCCTGATACTTGAAAATGAGGTTCTAAAAGCAGGGTGTCTAAATCATCGGTGGGCGCATAAACAGGTTCAGCTAAAACCCTTACCGGTCTATCAGAAAAAATTTTGTTTTGGGTGGCATCGAGACTGTAAATTGCCTGGAATTCTGGTCTGTTTTCTGGAACTTCGTAAAGATGGATGTGATGTCCAGCTATTCCAGATGAAAAAGATAACCAATAATTGCCTGGTTTAACATGATAATTTTCAAAACAAAAAACTGGAGCAGGATATTTGTCACTTTTCTGAATTTCATCAACAAGAGATAACAGTGGTTTGCCGTTAGGTTCTTTTTTAATTTCTATTTTGATAGAGCTTTCATCATCACTTTTTTCTATGGGGATTATGAGACAAGAAAAACTATCTTTTTTGATCTCAATTTGTTGCTGCACCTTATCGGTACTGTTCAAAGTCGGCGATTTTATCCTACTTAGAGGCAAGGTATCCACCTTTTCTATTTTTATTTCTCTTTTTGACAATACTCTTCCTGGAAGTTTATTCTGCTCAAAAAATTTTTCTAAAACTTGGCTAAATTGATTTGGAAACAATGATGATCTTGGCTCAAGAGAGTAAAAATCTTTATGGTGATAAACCAGTGAGATTGCAATTAGGAGAAAGATAATTGAAGTTGAGATCTTTTTATTTTTAATAAAAAGAAGGATGATAAAAAATATTAAGCAACTTGCTAAAATTTCAATAGAGGCTGCTATATTGTAAGCGGTTTTAAAATTTAAAATTAAGTTTCTATCGATTATTAATTTAACGAAAAAAGGAGAGAGAAGAATAATTGGAAAAATAAATGAAGCGAATGTTTTTTTTCTGGACCATGTATGCTTCGTTATTTCATCTAATGCAAGAGCTGAAAGTAAACAAATACCCGTTAAGCCAAAGTATAAGAATCTACTTGTCCCTCCAAAAAAGGAAAGTAATCCCCAGTTAGCTGCTAACTTATAAATAAGGGAATATTTTCCCAAAGCCATTGCAAAACCAAAAAAAGTCAGCAATATAGCTATTACTTTTTCCGTCTTTTTATTTTTCCAGTATATGAGAGCTATCCCAGAAAGAAGAAGGGGCACAATCCCGACGTATGAAGAAGTTTCATTAAAACTTTTAGGTCCAAAATAACCTTCTTGGTTCCAAAAAAATCGGGGAATAACAAGCGCTATTCCATGCCAAGGAGGAGTACTAAAATCGTAAACGTCTTCGATATTCAAGCCATCGCTTCTTTCTGTGTTTGGTACGAATTCTAGCAAAGGCAAAACCCGAATTGATGCTAAACCTATGCCAAGAGAAAGTGCCAAGAGGCCAAGTAAAATAAATTTTTTTAAAAATTTTCTTGCTACTACTGAAGGTTGACTTATTTTTTGAAATAGAAAACCGACTGAAAAAAAGAGAGTAATCAAGAAAGTAAATACAACGATTTGAGGCTGACCATTTTCTCCAAGCAAACCAATCAAAACAGCTAAACATAAACTTTTATTTAAAGTCGGGTTAATTATGAAAATATTTATTGCCCATAATAAGATCGGTAAAACCATGGTTACGACGTGAAAGTTGGTATGCAAGAGATGACCTGCCATAAAACCGTTAAGGGCGAAAATAAAAGATCCCGCAAGAGACGCTATGGTGTGGAAATTTCGATTCTTTAGAAAAACATACATTCCGATCAATCCAATTATCGTGTATATAACAGGGGATAGCGCGATAATTGTTACGGGAGAGAAATTAAGAAATCTCAACAATAGATGAACGGGGATGAAAAATCCCAATTGCCCCCAGCCTATAACTGGATGTCCAAAACCCAAAAAGGGCGACCAAACAGGTAACTGCCAATGATATTGATAAGTCTTATATAAAGTTTCTATTGGAAGAAAGGCTAGCTTTGCGTCTTGGTCGGCAATTGTTTTTCCAAAGAAAACTATGTCTTTGAACATAACGATCAACGTCATGATCGCTAACAAAAGTAAAATATTATTTTTTGATAGCCTCATTACTAATTTTTTTCATAAAATAGAGATAACTGCAACACCTTTAAATTAAATGAGGTGTAAATGTGGTCCAGTTGTATTACAATTTTAAAAGATGATCATAAAAATAAAATCGATTGCTGTAAAAATTTTACTGTTTTGCTTAATGATCGCTTGGATCTCTGTCTGTGTATTTATTGCTTATAAAAATCAGCAACAAGTGTTAGATTTTAAAACTTTAGAGTTAATGGCCCCGAGACACTCCTCGGCTGAATATCCCTTTTATGCTCAGTTTTCTGTTTCGCAAACGCTTAATTTTAACAAACCCAGATTATTAAACCACATTGAGATACCAATGTTGAATAAGGGTAGCGGGCCAGTTGAAGTTGATGTCGTAACTGAATTTAATGGGGGGATTTTAGAAAACCATAAAATTCAACTCCCAGTCAACGCAAATTATTTGAAAGTTCCGGTTTTTAATAAAGACAAAGTAGAATATCTAAAAGTTGTTTTATCTGCTTCGAATATTTCTGTTCAAGATAAAAAAACAGCTCCGATAGTTTTTCACGAACCATCTGAATTAGGATTCCAGAATGGAATATTTTCCGTGGCAGACATACACAAAAAAGGGAATATCGCTTTAACTGTATATGCGAGGCAGACAAAATTTGAACAAGAAGTTGAAGAATTTGAGAGGCACCCTATTTTCTTGGCAAAACTTTCGAGGGACTTCTGCCTTCTTTTACTTTTGATTTTTTCCCCCGCCCTTTTTTATTTTTCGACCGTCGATTATAGAAAAGAGAATCATAAATAAACTTGTTAAAATTAGGGCTTTTATTACTACATCTATCGTGGGAAATCGAGACGGTACATTTTGAATGGAAAATTTAGCAAATAAGAGGATCAGAATTGACGAAATGAAATAAAGTAAACCATGCCATTTAAAGTAATAAACTAAAGTACCGAGAGTCAGTGTCAAAAAAAGACCAACCTCAAAAAAATAAAAAGATCGGAATGCTAAAAATGAAATACAAATTATGAGCAGTAAGCTGAAAATAACCTTTAATTTCGGGAACATAATTGATTTAAATTAGTTATGTTTTGATCCGGAAGCTTGAATAAAGTAACGAACTTGTTTTTGTAAATAATTTGGAAAGCATTCGCGTTATCATTAAAAACGTTGGGAATTTTTTCAGCCCATTGGTAGAAGAAGATATGAGTTATGTGCATCAAACGAGCATTTCTGATGATTTCTTCACATGAACTAAAAAGAGTCATTTTTACATAAGGAGGAGTCAAAAAGATATTTTCTCTTTCAGAATAGACACGCAACCATTCGGCTCCTCTCCCTCTTTCATTAGTTTGAAGAATTAAGGAATCTGCGGGAATATTTTTGCTCATCCATATATAGGCTTCTTTTTCTTCAGGGTGCAAAGCTTTTCTTCCTCCTTCAAATTCGTGATACATTTCACGGCTTGTTAAACCAGCGTTTACTGCGAGTGGAAAAAGCAAAAGTAAACTTAAAGTGATCCGAATCCATTTCTTTGTGAAACTATTCAAGATCTTATTTAAGCCGATCGAACCAAAAATAATTATCATGGTAATTCCATATGGAGCGAACCGTCTTTCAAAGTTCGGAGTTCCAAGCCAGTGACTGAAAAGCAAGAAAAAAGACAACAAAGAAAAGGCAAATAAATAATATCGCGTGTATCCAAGTTGTTTTGTTTTAAGAAATAATACCAGCCCTATCGGCGATAAAATAACAGCGGGAAGAATAATTGATTTGGATATGGATTCCAGTGAAAGGAAAACCCCCGGAGCACTGATGTCAAAATACGGAAATTTATTAGGAAAGAACATTAAAATTAGAATCAGTCCTAGAGTTTCTCCAATGATTATCAAATTTTTTAATATTAATTTTATTCTGAAAAAATACGGCCAACTCAATAAGAGAGCTAAAACTGCAACTGCAAAAGTGGCTGGGTGAGAATATTTAAGGAGGATTAAAGCAACGATTATTCCTATTTTTGATTTCTTGATTAGGAAATAAATAAAAAAATTCAAAAAGATCATGCTCCATAGTTGGGGCATAGTACCATCCCTATAAAAGGGAAGGATATTCCAAGTTGAAATTGCCCAAAATATTACCCCAAAAGATGCTGCAGCGGTTCCGGATATTTTTTTTAGGTTTACTCCTAAAGTTATGCCTGCCAATAAATAACCAAGACATGTCCAGAAGATAAATCTTTTTTCCCACGATAACGGTAATATTTGAGAAAATGAAAAAAGAAATTCAGTAAGAGGGTAAGGGACAGAAAAAAATCTTTTAAGGTTTAGTATTTCTTTTGCAGAATAAACATGAGAAGCGGCATCTCCTCCTATGGGAACAGTAGACGAAAAGAAATACTGAAAGGAAAAGAAAAAGAGAACGATTATTGAAAGTATCCAGTAAGGAGATATGAATCTTTTGAAGCTCACTTTTTTAGATTACAAATTTTTTCCTTACTAGTACAGTTAAAACTTTTTAGTTTATTGTTTTATCTTGAAATTCCAATGAAAGAATAAAAAGTTTTTGCATAGCGTTTTGGGAGATAATTGTGCATAATGCCGTTAATGAGCTCAAATACTTGTGTTGTTATCCCAGTCCATAATGAGGGAAGCGTAATCGGGGATGTGGTTAAAAGTGTGTTAGAAAAGGGCCATATTTGTATTGTTGTTGATGATGGTTCGAAAGATGAAACATATTTGGTGGCATCAAAAGCGGGTGCGATTGTGTATAGGCATAAAATAAACAGGGGCAAAGGAGCTGCAGTTTTGACTGGTATCGAGGCGGCACGGAAATTGGATGCCAGCATTATCGTTACTATGGACGGGGACGGCCAACATGATGCAAAAGATTTAGATAAGTTAATCGAACCAATAAAAAATGGAACTTGCGAAGTAACACTGGGCTCGCGGATTTTGGGTGATTCCTGCCCAGAGTTTCCTATTTTAAGATTGATCGCAAATTATATAGGAAACGTAGTAACTTTTGTTTTGTACAGAATATGGGTTAGCGATAGTCAGTCAGGTTTTCGGGCTTATTCTGCGGAGGTTGCAAAACTTTTGGAACAGGCTGGGGATCAATATGAATTTGATAGTGAAGTACTTAGAATTGTTTCTCACTATAAATACAGGTATATAGAAGTTCCGATTTCTGTTTACTACACAGAATACTCTTTAAAAAAAGTGCAAAGACAGGGTTTGGTTAACGGAGTAAGAACATTTTGGCGTTTATTGTGGAATATGGTTCACTAAAGCAAGAGACGTCTTTGGTTTTGAGGGGGGGTGATTAAACGACGGAGGATTTAAAAATAATCAGGAAAAATGCCATTCAAGTTTTATCAAATAGTTGTTCTCATCGTTACGAGTGTTATGCTGGCTCAGGGCATCACTCGGATATTAACAAACTATTCGAGTCAATCAGTATTAAAAGTATTGGTTAGACTGATCGTTTGGTTGGGGATGCTTATTATTGCATTTTATCCTTCCGTAACCGATTCTATCGCTCGATTTATCGGGATTGAAGGGAATATAAATGCGGTTATATTAATTGGATTTTTGTTGATATTTCTTATTGTTTTCCGGCTGTTGTCCATTATTGAAAGAATTGAAAGAGATATTTCCGTTTTGACAAGGAAAGAGGCCCTAAAGTCGGGGAATGATGAAAGAAAATAATCAAACCCTGAGCGCATGTCTCTTTTTTCTTGCAATCTTTGGGGGATAGGCGCTTATCTTCTTGCTTTAACGCTTAAAAATGTGTTACCTGGACGTTTTACGTCTTATTTTTTTTCGGTTGTTGTTATCTTTATAATTTTTGGATTGGGTAGTTTAAATATTGTTTCGATAATTCAGGCAATTACGATTAAGAGGTTCACAAGATCAGAATTTTTAAGCATAGCCGCTCCAGTATCTTTAGTAGTAATACCATTAATAGATAGCATAACGAATTCAATTATCGGTCGTGAATTTAATTTTGTTTGTTTGTCTATTTTGTTTTTTGCTTTATCTTATTCAGTCGGCAAACTTTATAAGCCCAAGAATGGAAATTACGGTAATCCAACTATTGAGCCTGGAACTTTAAAAAGAAAAGAAGTTCTATCTATTTTAAGTGTCGCATTTATATATTCACTGGTGATTTTGATAATCATCAGGGCGTATTATGCGTTACCAGATTTAGACCCTTATTATTGGCTTTCAAAGGCGACAGATTGTGCGAGCAATTTTTCCGCAGCTTGTTTTTCTGAACGTTCTTTGTATCAAGTTTTTAATTATTTATTTATAGGTACTGCTAAAATTGATCCTTATGGGTATTTCAAATACCTGCATCCTTTTATTATTTTGTTTGTTGTCCCGATCGTGTATTTAGTAGGAAAAAATGAAAAAAATATTTCTAAAAAGATAATTTATTATTTCTTACCCCTGGCTTCTTCTTCAACTCTTCTTTACTTGCTGACACCGATGCCACAAGTTATCGCAATTGTTTTAACAATTTATTTTGTTTATTGGCTTATTTATTCTTGGCAAACTAAAAATATATTTTTTTACTATGTTGCTGGATTAATCTCGTTATCTATTTTTTGGTATCAGGAAATTGGGTTTATTTTCTTCGCGGTATGGTTGCTAGTAACAGCTTTTAAAAGAAGAAGAAATATTCTGGCTTTTATACGCAAAAATAGAATTGCCGCAATTTTTGCAAGTCTTTTAATTTTGTCATACCTAAATGTATTAACGCGTCCTTTAAGTTTTTTTACCTATTTATTAAAAAATTTCCCATTAGTCTTAAAAACTAATTTCCTTTTCCCTGCCTATTATATTAACGTCGATGGAAATAGTATGGGTTGGGGTAAATTTGATGGCGTGGTTAAGTATTATTTTTATTATGTGGGCCCGCTATTTATCCTGCTAATGATTTGGGCGTTTATGTGTCTTATTAAATCTATATTTAAGGATGTTAGGGGTGAAAGAAATAATTTTTTGAATTTACCCGAACAAAAAATAATTTTGGGTATTTTATTTTCAATTTTCTTCTTGATTTCCGAGGTTGTACCAAGACTATTCAATTATGCTTTTCTTCCCGAGAGGGTATGGATTTATGGAGGAATAGTGGGTATTTCTACTTTACTTATTTTTAAAAAGGGATTTTTTATCGGGAAAATTTCAGTAATTCTGACGCTGCTTGCCTTGTTGCTTAGCGTTATAGGCGGTATTTATGTAAATAATCAAAAAAAGTTTTTTCTACCAAACTACAGATTAAACGTAGGGATGTGGATGAATGATAATCTGCCTAAAGATGCCATAATTTTTTCGGCAGGAGACCACAATGTCATAAAGCACTATGCCAGAAGAAGATATTATATTTTTCCAGAAGGCATGTATTGTGATACGGGTATTCATGGGTCAGATGATTTATGGAATTATTTTGATAAAGGCATAGTTCCGTATGTTCCGGCGAGAGAGGATATTGAAGAAAAATTTGTTAATCAATTAATATCTTTAACAAAACAGAAAGATGTAAATTTTGCTTCTGTGGTCGATTTTATTAACAAATTTCAGATTAAATTTAATGTAACTGGCGAGCCCCTAACCAAGGAAGATATTTTGAAGCGAGGGTATGTTTACTTTTATAAAGAAGATCCTAATAATCCTTATACGAAAAGGCCTTACTATAAGAAGCCGCTGAATTGTAATCCTCTTGCGATGGATAAAAACGATAAAGGGTTCACTTTAATTTACAATGATCGTGAAATGGTAAAGATATGGAAAATAGCGGAACAAAAATAAATCTTTTAGTTTTTTCGCCTTACTACCCTCCTCATCGAGGTGGTTTAGAATCGCATGCAGAGCAATTTAATTTAAACTTGGCGAAACATTATGGTTACGATATAACGGTTGTAACTTTTAATTTGCCGGCTTCTCAGGAAAAAGAAACAATAATTATTGGAGACTCAACGATACAAATTTTTCGTGTTCCAGCATTAGAAATTATAGGAAATTACCCACTACCAAATTTATTCTCTGCTTCGTTTTGGAAAGTGTTGAATAAACTAAGGAAAACTTCATTTTCCATAGTAATTTCCCGAACTCGTTTTTTTTCTTCGTCTTTGTTGGCAGGAATATTCGCAAAAACATCTAAAACTCCCTGGGTACACATTGAACATGGTTCCGATCACGTTCATCTTGATAATCCCATAACCAATTTTTTTGCATATTTCTATGACATTACATTTGGGAAGGTGGTCTTGGCTTTTGCTGACCAAGTTGTGGCCAATTCAAAAGCATCAGCTGATTTTGCGAGAACTTTGTGCGACAGAAATTATTCAATTATTTATAGAGGTATACAAAAGGAAATAATTGAAAAAGTTTTGCCCTCTTTTTCTTCTCGTGAAAAATTCCAGGGAAAAAAAGTTATTACATATTTGGGAAGGTTAATTGATGGAAAAGGTATAGCTGATTTAATCAAGTCTATAAAATTATTGAATAAACAAAATATTATTTGCTGGATTATTGGGGATGGGCCAAATCGAAATCAACTGGAAAAAATTGTTGCAGATTTGCATCTCACTAAACAAGTGGTATTTTGGGGATCACTAAAAAATGATGAAGCCATATCTCTCATCAAAGTATCTGATATTTTTGTTAACCCAAGTTACACGGAAGGTTTACCAACCTCTGTAATCGAAGCTGCTTTTTGCTCAAAAGCGATTATCGCAACTGATGTGGGGGGTACTAAAGAAATTGTGGTAGACCCTAAGGGAATAACCTATTTCAAAGCTGGTGATGTCGAGGCGCTTGTTTCTAAGATTAATGACTTGTTAAATAACGATGTAGTCAGGGAAGAAGTGGGGAAAAGAGCGCTAGAAAGCGTTTCTCACAGATTCAATTGGCGAGACAGTTTAGAACAATATAATTCTCTTTTTCTGAAGATTTTGGCAAAAAATAAATATACGGTTAAAGTTTGAACATGTGCGGTATTACCGGGAAAGTATATTTAGACGGAAGAGAAGTTTCGTTTGAAAGCGTAGAAAAAATGAATAACGCCGTTCGCCATAGAGGGCCAGATGACGGCGGTGTTTATGTGTCTGCCAAGAAAAATGTTGGTCTTGGACACAGAAGATTGTCTATTATAGATCTTTCTCAAATGGGACATCAGCCTATGAGTTACAAGGGAAGATATTGGATAGTTTTTAATGGCGAAATTTATAACTTTCAAGAAAAAAGGAAAACACTCTTGGAGGAAGGTTATTCTTTTGTTTCAAAAACTGATACAGAAGTAATTTTGGCTCTTTATGATAAATACAAAGAAAAATGTCTTGAACATTTAAGAGGAATGTTTGCTTTTGCTATTTTTGATGAAAAGGAAGAGACGCTTTTCTGTGCACGCGATAGGGTAGGAAAAAAACCTTTCAAATATTTTTGGGACGGAAAAACATTTATATTCGCATCCGAATTGAAAGCAATTCTTACACAACAAGAATATCATCGTGAGCCTGATTACCTAGCATTGCATCAATACTTAAGTTTTCAATATGTTCCATCTCCCTTAACTGGGTTTAAGGGAATTAAAAAGTTGCCTCCAGGACATTATTTGACCTTAAATAACAAAAAACAAGAATTGATTATAAAAAGATATTGGAACTTGGATTTCGGTAAAAAAATGAAGCTATCAGAAGAAGAATGGAAAAAGATAATAATTAATAAGCTAGAGGAAGCAACGCGGATCCGAATGATAGCAGATGTACCGCTCGGAGTGTTTTTGTCGGGAGGTGTTGATTCATCAGCCGTTACGGCAATGATGGCTCGTCAAAGTTCTAGGCCAATCAAAACTTTTTCCATCGGGTTTTCAGAACAAAAATTTAACGAGCTTCCTTATGCTCGAATGGTTTCAGAAAGATATCATACTGATCATACCGAGTTTATCGTAAAACCAGATGCTTTAGATATTTTGCCGCATTTAGTTGAACAATATGAAGAACCTTACGCGGATAGCAGTGCTCTGCCAACATATTACTTGAGCAAACTTACAAGAGAGCATGTCACGGTTGCGCTTAACGGTGATGGTGGTGATGAAAATTTTGCGGGCTACCCCTGGTACAGTGTTGAAAAATTCGCAGGCATATATAAAAATTTTTTGGGAATTCATAATGTGTTTGTCTTACCAATTGCAAGTGCAATAAACAAAATTTATCCAAACACTTTTACCGACAGAGTCAATCGCTTTGCAAGCACTTTAGAGTTGAGGAATTATCAACGCTATCTGAATTACATATGTTATTTCACAAATAAACTAAAAGAAGATCTTTATTCTGATTCGATGAGGCATTTTTTAAGTGAATCTGAACCAAGTCAAATATTGAAAGGTTTTTTTGAAGATGCTAAAAAATTCAGCTCTGTTGAACAGGCTCAATATGTTGATATAAACACTTACTTACCTGATGATTTGCTTGTTAAAGTCGACATAGATTCAATGAATTTTGCCTTAGAAGGCAGGTCTCCGTTTTTGGATCATGAATTAATGGAATTAGCCGCTCAAATACCGACAAATCTAAAACTTCGAGGATTTAACAATAAAAAGTATATTCTTAAAAAATCTTTAGAAGGGATACTTCCTAATGAAGTAATGTATCGTCGGAAACAAGGTTTTGGGGTCCCGATAGAAAAGTGGTTTCGGGGGGATTTGAAAAAATATTTAACGGATATTATTTTGTCTCCAAAAGCTTTAAGTAGAAGTTTGTTTAAAAAAGAAGGAATAGAAAAAATATTGGACATTCATTCGAGTGGAAAAATTAATCATGCTCCTCGTTTGTGGGCACTTCTAACTTTAGAGCTTTGGTTTAGGTCATACATTGATCAATCATGAAAAAAATTATCCAAATTGCAGTAGATATTGCCACAGAAATTGGAAGAATATTTTATTCATTTAAATTTAGGCCTTTTGTAATAAGAAAGGGTACTACCGACATAAGGGTATTTACTTCAATTTTCATTTTAAGGGACCTTTCCATAAAACTTAATTTTGAGCCAAAACTAATCATTGATGGCGGAGCTTATACTGGATTATCAACGATGTTTTATGCAACGAAATATAAAAATGCAAAGTTAGTTGCTGTTGAGCCAGAAAATTCAAATTTTAAAGTTTTAGAAATAAATACAAAGAATATCGAAAATGTCATCAGGATAAAAGCCGGAATTTGGAATCGTAATTGTTCATTAAAAGTTGTTGATAGGGAGACCGGCAAATGGGGATTCATGCTTAAGGAGGTAAACGGAGGAGAAGGTGACATTGAGGCGATAACCATCGAAGAAATTTTAAAACAAACCGGATTCAAAGAAATTGATATTCTAAAATTGGATATTGAAGGATCGGAAAAAGAAGTTTTTTCCCAAAATTATTTTTCTTGGTTGGAAAAAACTAAAGTTCTTGTTATCGAATTACATGATCGGTTTAAAGAAGGTTGCACAGATGCCGTGTTAAAAGCAATAGATCCAGACAAATGGAAAAGAATTTCTAAGGGAGATAAGATGATTTTCGTTAGAAAAAGTATTAACTTATGAAGAAAATCGCTCATCTAATAACAGGTCTCGAAGTTGGGGGGACGGAAAAAACATTATTAGCCCTGTTGCCCTTAATGCAAAGTACGACTCAAAACCACCATGTTTATTGCATTATGGGTCATGGTTTAATTGGGCATGAATTATCAAAAAAAGGCATTAGCGTGTCTTATTTAGAGTTCAAAAATTGGTTTGATATTTTCAAAGTAACGATTAAATTTTTAAAAGCATTAAGAAAAGAAAAGCCCGATGTTTTAGTTACATATTTAATTCACGCCGATTTATTTGGAAGAATTGTTGGCAAGATGGCAAACATAAATAAAATTATTTGTTATAAACGAGGCAGTTTGTTAAACTGGGAATTTTTAAATCATTTTGAAAGATTAACTCAAGGTTTAGTAACAAAATACTTAGTATTAACAAATGAATTAAAGCGTTTACTAGTTGAAAAGTTGGGAATTGATCCAAACAAAATTTTAGTAATAAGAAATGGGGTTGATATAAATCAATTTCGAGAATTAGAAGCAAGTGCGGGACTAAAAAAAGAATTAGGTATCCGTGATGATGAAATTGTCTTGGGTATTATTGCGAAATTACGGGAAGGCAAAGGACACGAAGATTTAATTTATGCGTTTAGGGAAGTCACATTGCAGGTTAACAATATAAAACTCTTAATAGTAGGAGATGGGGAAGAAGGTGAAAAAGTTAAAAACTTAGTTAATAAATTAGAAATCAATGGAAGGGTTATATTTACAGGGGTTCGTAAGGATGTATCCGATATTTTAAAGATTATTGATATTTTTGTTTTGCCTACAAAATACGAAGGAATGTCGGTTGCCTTACTTGAAGCTATGGCTGCCGGGAAAGCCATTGTGACTACTTCAATTATTGAAAATCTAGAAGTAGTAGACCGAGATACGGCTATCCTGGTTCAAGTGGGAAACAAAACTGAATTAACAAATGGACTTTTGAATTTTATCAAAGACAAAAACTTGAGAGTTGAATATGGGGAGAAAGCAAGAAATAAATGCTTTAATCAGTTTAATTTGGGAAAAATTGCTGATCAATTTTCTAATTTACTTAAAACTATATGATAAGTGTTCTTTTAGCCGTAAACAAAGATCATGACGGGCTTCTAAAAAAGACTCTCAAAAGTTTAGAGAGTCAAACTTATCAGGATTGGGAACTTGTTGTTGTCGACGATGGTTCAAAAGACGACACACACGAAGTTATTGTCGATTTTCAAAGAAACCATGTTGGCAAAGTATTGATATTAACAAACCAAGTAAATGTCGGATTAACAAAATCACTTATTTGGGGAGCAAAACATTGCAAAGGCGGATATATAGCTCGTATCGATTCCGGAGATGAATATTTTCCGGATAAATTAAAAAAGCAAATTGATTTTCTTGTTCAAAATCCTGAATATGGGTTAATAGGTTGCGGTTACATTAACCGGCAAAATGGAAAAAATAAAATGATCAAAGTCCCAATCTCAGATGGACTAATTCGTAAAACAATTCATAGAATAAATCCGTTTGCTCATAGTTGCGTCGTAATGCGAAAAGAAATTTACGAGAAAACGGGAGGCTATGATGCAGATATCATCTATGGGCAAGATTATGATTTGTGGTTTAGATTTCTTAAAATAACAAAAGCTGCAAACATTTCTGAATGTTTATGTTTTAGAAATGTTCACGATGATTCAATATCCATTAGCAAACAAAAATTACAGATGAAACAATGCTTAAAAACCCAATGGAAATATATGAATAAATTAAATTTACTCTACTATTTTTACCTGATTGAACCAATATTGGTGATGATAATACCTAGGAAATTAAAAAGAATAATTAAAAACTTCTTCTAGACACCAAAAATTTCTAAATCTTGTTTGATTTTATTTTCAAGAGCGCAATATTTCAAGATATATTCACGAGCCTTGTTGCCTAATCTTTCTCTTTTAAGATAATCTTTTTGGAGTTCGATAATAGCCTTACGAATTCCCTCCGGCGTTGGTTCACACAGAATTCCATTTTCGTTATTCCTAATGATCTCCTTGATTCCACGTACATCCGTGCCAATTACTGCCATACCACTGCTCATGGCTTCTAATAATGCTTTAGGGCTGTTTTCATAAAGTGAAGGGATAACAAATATCTCATGCATATTAAATTCATCTGCGAGCCGTGCTGCTGGGACATTCCTATGGAATATCACGTCTAAATTATGGTTTAATGCAAATTGCTGTAATTCTTTTTCTTCCGAACCAGTTCCAAAAATAGATAGTTTTATATCTAGGCCTACAACAGCTTCAAACAAAGCATGTGGATTTTTTTCCCTCTCAAGTCTTCCAACATAAATAATAGAATGCAGCTTTTTGTTTATACCCGTTGGCTTAAACAGAGAGGTGTCTACGGGATTCGGAATAATGGAGATCTTTGTTTCTGCGACTCCATGTTTTAAAGAAATATGGTCTTTCGCATAGTTAGAAGTGACTATTATGTTATCTGAAATCTTATACATTAATGCCTCAAGTAATGGAGCAAATATCTTAGCTATCCTGCCCTTTAGATTTTTATCAAAAGTAGATAAGGCCCATTGGTAGCCGCACCTTAGTATAAATTTATTTCCGAACAATAATTTAGATAAAGCAGCAGACCAAGAACCTTCCATTTGAGATGTAACGTAAAGATCGCATTCTTTTAATTCTTTTTTATACAAAAAGGGAACTAGGAAAGAGTAAATCCAATTTGGCACCTTAATTTTTTTAGGAAGGATTTTTACTTTAGAAGAAAAATATTCGTGATATATTTCATCGCGCTCTCCGTAGGTGAGAAAATAGATTTTCTCGAAGTGTTCGGCCCAGGCGTTATAAGATTTAATTGCGGAACCTCCTTCTAGCCATCCTCGATTTTTCCAAAGTTCTATGGAAGTGCCGCTTGTTAAGAAGAAAGCTAGTTTCATTTTACGAAACTACAAGTTAGTATCAAATTACCTGAATTATAAGATTGAAGCAGGCTCTCCATGTCGCTCCAAAAAATATTAAAAACTTTCTCTGGTGTAAAATTTTCTGAAACAAAATTAAAACCATTTAAGGCAATTTTTTCAAGATCCTCAAGATGGCTTTGGTAATAGTCGATTTTCTTTTTTAAGTCCTCAAGATCTTGGTCTTTATAAGCAATATAGTTAACGCCATCTATAAATCCAATTTTTAAATACATTGGATCATCGATTCCAACTAGAACGGATCCACACAATATTCCCTCAAGGAGTTTCATCGAAGGCAATCCTGTTCGTTCTTCCGGACTGGAGAACATGGTGTATTCATTGTATTTTTGAACAATATCGAAACTGAAATACGGTAATTTATAATGAAGAATAGAAGTTAGAATCCATGAAGGAAGATATTTTTTTGCGAATCTTGTTAATAAATCATCATTTGGCAATATCTGTTTCATCCCTTTTACTGCAAAATCATGAGGATAAATATAAGACGCAATATAATTTTTAATGTCCTCTTTGTTTAAATACATTATTTCTCTCATTGGATTTAATGCAACTGATTTTCCAAAGAAACTTACGTAAGAGGGGTCACTGGGAATGCTCATTGGACCGCTAGCGAAGCATTTGTTGATTCTCTGTTTAAACGGAACAATGTTTTTAAAGCGTCCAGGATAGAAAGTAAATGGAAGCAGATAAGTTTTATTTTTAAAATTAGGAAAATAATGTAAAAAATATGGATTATTTATCATTTCTCCCTCAGAAACGATTACTCCATTTTTGAGCGTTTCTAGTAGGTCTGCTATTTTTTCTGTGTTCAAATGATAATGGCTCAAATGGATTAATGTGAGGCCCTGATAATTTCTGATTTCTGAATTAGACGAAGTAAATCCGAATGCAAATATTACATCCTTATGTTGATTGAGATCATTAATGTTTTTATAGACTCGACATTTTTTAGATAATGGATTGAGTTTCTTCCAAATCCAAAATTCAATATTTACAAAAGCTTTCATCAGTTGGGGGATTCGGCCGATTGTTTTAGAGAAAATAGGGGTTTGGTAAAAAGAAGATTGCGTTCCGTCAACAAGAAAAGCAATGTCTTTATTTTCTTTTAGTCCTGTCTCCCAGAGATATGTGTATTTATTGTGTTGAGGGTAATGAAAAATCCAGTTGAAAACCATCTTACCGCACTGATTTGTATGCGGATTTAAAACAACGAGACGCATTTTGCTTTCAGACATTGTTTTTAACTTCATAAAATAATTCTTCGTACTGTTTGATGATCTGCTTTTGGTCGTGATTTTGCAATGCGTAAGCACGACAATTTTGAGAATAGTAATTCCACAACTCATTATCTTCCAAAATTGTCTCTAAGTCGTCAGCAAGTTTATCGAAATCTCCGTTAGACAATCTTCCTAAGGCATGTTTTTTAATAATGTTTTCTGGATCAACATTTAAAGAGAGTATGGGAACTCCATTTTTTGCCGCTTGTACGAAGGTATTGGGAAAGCCTTCTTGGGTAGAAGTATTAACAAATAATTTTGCACTTTTAAAAAAACCATTAATACTTGCGAAAGGAATGTTTGAATACAAGTTCAGGTTGGGAATCAGGTCAATTTTTGGTTGTATAAACGAAATATTAGAATTTGTAATCATTACGAAACGGTACTTTGGCGTTATTTTTGCTAACCGCAGGAACAACTCGGGTTGTTTCCAGGACACTAATCTTCCTACCCACAAGACATATTTCCTCGTGCTAATTTCTTCGGTGCCTTCATCCATGGGGTACATAGTTTTAATAACTGTTGCTTTTATCCCTAAATTTTTTTCTAACGCAGTTTGCTGTTCCCCGTGTTGGCATATAACTCGATCTGCCTTTTTTAAAGCATAAAAAAATAATCTTGAAACCCAAAAAGAATGTTTTTGAGAATAAGTGCTATCACGATCATGAGCTGAAGAATAAACGAATTTTTTTCTGAAAATTTTTTTTATGATCCAGGCTAGTTTTCCAGCGAAAGTTCCTCCGCCCCTAACTATAAAAATATCAGCATTAATTTTTCTAACAGCGTTAAATAGTCTCCAGAAATCAAATATTCCTTCTAATGGCTCGCGATTGCGACACTTTACTGATTTATAAATAGCAATTGGATCATTCTTGGTATTAATAATTTCAACGGAAGGTTGAGACTTGCAAAAGTCTCCAACCATAAAACTCACTTTGAATTTGTCTGAATTTGCCAATGATTTTCCTAACAAAAATTGTTGCACTTCCGAACCTCCGAAACCCGGAAAATCATCTTTTTCGGGATGAAATAATCTATAAGAGTAGAGTGAAACAAAACAGACCTTGATCATTTTTTAATTTTCACAATTATGTCATAAGCGGCAGGCATAGTCTCAAAATAGCTTGCGAAGATTGTATTAATCTTTGATTTTTTATTTTTGAAAAGTACCTTAGAAAGTGAAATTACGAGACTCAAGATTGTTTCGGAGGTAAGAGCAAAAAGATTATTTAGAAAAAATAACAATTGAGGCAAAAGGGGAATTAATTTCAAAATGCTAATGTTTTCGATTACTAAATTAGAGACAAAAAAAGGAGTAGATAAGCTAAAATTGGTCCCTTTCAAGTATAGAATTTCGTCATCTTTAAAAAATTCTTTATACCGATAACTTGTTATTCTTTGGAAATCATAGGGGACCCCGTGTTCACCGTGAATAAATGGAGCAGAAATATATATTAAGGCGTCTTTCTTTGATACCCTGCGCATTTCATTTATTGTTTTTTTGAGTTTTGATGTATGTTCCAAAACTTCTGTTGCCACAATAGCATCAAAGCTGTCATTTGGAAGAGGTAGATTGTCGGTTGAGGCTTTAATGTCTGGAGAAGATCTTTGATCGTCAAAATCTACTCCTATGTACTGTTCCAGGTTAGCCTCATTTAAAATTTTTTCAAAAGGTTTATATCCGCACCCAATGTCTAACAATTTGATTGGCTCGTTTTTCTTTTTTAATAGTTGCTTGTAAATTAGAATTGCTTTTTTGTGCGCTTTTGTGGTGATAAAACAATAGTCGAAAACGCTTGGATTTGTTCTTTGCCTGATGATGTTTTTTGCATCCTTGTCGATCATAAGCGTTTTTTTCCGATAAAAAGCAGATATGGGGAAGTCAGACTATTTTCAAAAGGATGACAGTTTCGAAGAATCGGATTAAACAAGGTCTGAGCCATCTGAAGAAATCTCACAAATAGGTTCTGAACGAATCCATGTCCCTGAAGCATTCCAAAATTAAGAACACCGTAATATCCGCAAAATTGCGGAGAAAATATATTTTTGTCGAATAGGGACATGAATCGATCTAAGTTCATAATTTTCAGATTATGTTTTGGAAGCAACCCGGGAGAGAAGATTTTTGTTAAGGGGTAGTAAATTCCTTGCAGCCTGGGAATCATTATTAAAATCGTGCCTCCTTGTTTGAGAATGTTGAGGTGCGCTTTTATCGCATCGTCTACGTTGGTAAAGTGTTCAATGACTCCGAATGAAATTACGTTATCAAAATAACCTTTGTATTTATTTTGAAAGTTAACATCAAATACATCTGAAAAAATACAGTTATCTTCAGAAAAACCTTGAATTTTGAATTTTGATCTCGCGGTCGTTATACCTGTTTGGGTATATTCAACTCCAAAAGGAACTAAATTATAACGAACTGCAAACTCTAACAACCTATCCCCAGGAGCGCAACCGATCTCTATGACAGTTTCATTTTTTTTAGAATTAAAAAATCTTTCGGCTATATCGTAAAAGATTTTTCTCGAAGGTGGTTTTTCAAACCAAGCCTTAATTCCTTGCGGGGGTGTCTTTCGGGAGAATGATCTTTTTGCGTTTATAGTTTCCCAATGAGATTGTTTGGCTATGTCCATAAAAGTTAGGTAGTTTGATGTTTTTTATCTAATATTATCTTTGAATAAATGGAAAGTCCGACAAAAAAGATAAGTGAAACTAGTGTTACTGTAATAATTGCTCCGATTACACCAAATGTTGGTATGGCTAATAAATAAAGCATAAAAGCTAAAACTGCCATTATTATGGACCAAGTGGAGTAGTAGGCATATCCTTTCACTCCCTGTGATACTACCAAAACCCCCCTTGCTCCAATATAAGTATATAGAATCGCGTTAACTGAAAATAATAATATCCAATCCGGTTTTAGTGGGTACTCTTTACCGTAGATGAGCATCATGATGTACATCAGTGCACAATTGGCGACTAAGATGGGAAGGAAACCAATAAGCATTAATTTTCCTAATCTTTTATTGATTTCGCATTTATCAGTTCTGCCGCTGGCTGTGGGGAATAAAACTTTCAACAAAATAGAGCTAAATCTTCCTAAGACAATAAGAGAAGTTCCGTAGTAAACGGAATAAATCCCAACGCTTTTTACGTCTAAAAATTTGTTTAGAAAGAAACGGTCGCTGCCCCATAATACAAATAAAGCCACAGATCCTAAGACACTGAAGAAACCATAAGATAAGAGACTCTTAAAAGAATCGTAGTTCCAAAAATAAAATTTAATAAATCTTTTATATTTGATCAAAACAATTGAAACATAGATCAACAAACCTAATACAAAAGCCAGTATGTATATTAAATAAGAATTACCGTAGCCAAGTAAATATAATAATATAAAAAAAACAGCAGCCACACCGGTATATGCAATATCTAAAATCGCTTGCATTTTGAAATTTAACAATCCTTTTAAAATGGATTCTGTTGCCGTTTTGAGTACTGTAAACGTACTGTAGATAAGTGAAACATAAAAAATAGACAATGTTAGGTCAAATAAATTCAGGATGAAATTCCTCAGAAAAATTGCCACCACCAAAGAAAGACAAGTAAAAAGTAAGATACCAAGAAGACTTGTCGTGATAATAATACCTTTTTGATTAACCTCTTTTTTTTCCGGTAAATACTTTACTAGCCCAGACTGTAGTCCCATAAACATGAAATAGGGGAGAAAATTTGCGAGAGCGAAAACCAAAGAAACCTTCCCGTATTCAGTGGGACCAAGGGAACGGACTGCTAAAATTTGAACAATCGCAAGCATTGCTCCAGAAATTAAGCTGCTTATTCCTGCGTAACCCATATTTCCAACAAAAGACTTCATTTCGGTGCTTAACTCATATTTTAAAAAGGGAAAGTGAATCTTTGCCAAAAAATTAAACATGATTATTTTGACACTCTTTGTCATGTGTTGAACGAACAACGAATAAGATGATTTCCATTTTTAAATTTATTGGACATGAATTTCATGTCTTCCCAAAATTTATCAGCAACAGCCTTTTTGCTGAAGTGTTCGCGGACAAAGTCTTGACCTCCCGAAGCAATAAGTTCAAGTTCCTTTGGATTGTTTTGGTAATATTTAATTACTTTAACCAAATCTCCTAAATCATTTTTCCTATAACTTATATAATGTTTCCCTGGTTTTAGTCCTAAATTCGTATACATAGGATCTTCAATAGCTATTAAAGCTGAGCCACAAGCCATACCTTCAAATGCGTTTATGGATGGTAATCCAAATATTTCTTCAGAGCTAATAAACATTTTGTAATCATTATATTTTTCAACAATATTAAAATTGTAATATTGGTTTAAATGATTTGGGATGACTTTTGTTAATAGGAAATATGGGAGATGCTTTTTGAACCACCTTTTTGACAGCGAGTCGTCATTCTCAACTCTATTTAACATGCGGGTTTTATCATAATCTGAAATTAACGAATCAATATAAGGAATTAATTCTTGCGAATGATCTAATATTGTTTTTCGCATAGGATGAAAAGACTGATTCTTTCCAAAAAATTTTTCGTATTCAGCGCCCAAACTACTGCAAGTACCGATAGCAAGGCATTTGTTAATGCGTTCATTGAAAGGTTTTGTGGGAACAAAACGATCCTGAAAACAAAAGGGAAGATGATAAACTTCTTTTTCTTTGGGGAAAAAATGTTGAAAGTAAGAATTATTCACTAAATTATTTTCTGCGACAAGAGTTTTGTTTTTAATTTTCTCGACATTTTCTGAAATTTGTTGGGTGTTTCTTAAATAATGAGTAAGATGAATGAAAACTAAACCCTCAAATTTAGTTAGAGGTTTTTCGTTATTATTTCCCACAAAAGAATCTAACGTCGTAAAAGAAAAAGTAAATATTACATCTTGTTTGGGGTTTAGTTTTTTTACATCAAAATAAACCTTAAAACTAAAGGGATTAAATTTGTTTAATAGACACCAGAAAATAAATTCAATATACGAAAAAAAAATCGAAAAGAACCTAAAGTGAATGCCCAACTCATTGAATGAAGAACGAGTACCGTCGATGAGTATTGCTACCTCTCGTGGCTTATTTTTCATGTAACAATCAGGGACAAACGGATATTTATAATAATCCTTATTATGCAGAAGGAAATTACGTAATATACGAGCGTAGTGGTGAACTTGGGGATTAACTATTACGAGACGCATATCTTACTCGAGAATTGTTACTTTTGGATTTATCGAGATTGCTTGCCGCAAAATCTCATCACGATAAGCGCCGACTTTTAAGATAATTGCCACGGTTGGATATTTTTTGATGATTTTTGGGTTTTTTACCAATAATCGACTTCCGTATAATCTCTTGTTTTGTTTAAGGGGGGAGTTGTCTAAGATCGCTTCGATTCTTTTATTATTTAAACCGAAAGCGAGTAAATATTGAGAGAAAATGTGAGCACCGAATAAAAAAACCTTTCCATTGAAGGAGGACATTTGTTTGTTTAATTTATCAACCAAGTTCAGATGATAAGAAGTGAAATCGTTAAATATTTTTTTAAATTCTTTGTAATGGCTAGTTGTAACAACGATTTGAGGATCATCTATTTCTTTTGTCTTTTTTGCTGCATAAAAAATACTATGTTTCTTAAAATAACTCTTTTTGAGGATCTTAAACCCATGAGATTTTAGTAACGCGTCTACAAACGGTTCAGCAAGAAAACAAGTATGTTCAAAGTTCAAACAATTAGTATATTTGTGCGATAATTGTTCAAACATATTTGGAAGAGAAAAAACTACTAACCCTCCGTTTTTTAGTTGTTTATTTATTTGATAAAGGAACTCTCTCGGATCGTACATGTGTTCAAAGACATGAGAATGTACGATCATTTCGTATTCTCCTTTCTCTCTCGTAAAATCACCGAACCATTTCTTGATAATTCTTATTTTTTTATTAACAACCAATTGCGGGTGAGGCTCAAGAATGGTCCACTCGCTAGAAGGGTATTTCTTTATGTATGATCCTCCAATATTGTCTGTCGCGCCTCCTATTTCCAGAACGTGAGGCCTATTATATTTTTTACAAAAATCCGCAAAGGAGATGTAGTGCTCATTCCATATTTTACCCACCCCGTCATTGTGTTGATCTTGGTAAACAATATCTAATGGCAATAAGTTATCAAGTTGGATAATTCCAGTACTCTTGCAAATACTGAAGCTCATATCACTTTTTAAATCTTCCTTTGGGAGTTTATTAGTGCATCCCATAAAGACAGGGAAATTTCGAATCGTGTATAGATGTTCCAAACTTTTTTCGTCAGTTAAGACGCTTCTCTTTCTTTTAATAATTTTCATAATAAGTTATTTGAGAAATGCAAAATTTCAAACATTATCTGCGTTCTAGCAAAAAGTTTTTTGTATAACGAGTAGATGAATGAACGGAAATTTTCCAGTTGGCGTTCATTTTTTCGAAAATACTCTCAACTGCTGGGGCGAGTCTGGTGTCCCAACCGTAGTCGTCAAAAAGTAAGTAAGCTTTGTCGGAGATCATGTTTTCATCTTGGATGATGGAAAAAATTTCTCTAGTTGATTGGCCAATATCGCTATCGATATGTATAAAACAAAATTTTTGTGTACCTATTTGTGAGAAAAAGGAGAGTATTTCCTTTTTTTGTTTAAAAAGAAATTTTTCAATAAATATATTTTTGCGGGTTTCTTCGTAGAGAATGGGGTTATCAATCAAATTATGACGGCATTCTGCTAAAGATGTATCGGAAAAGGCCCCCTTCTTAAAAGGTCCGTCGTCTTCTGGTAGACCAATAAAACCGTCAATACCAATGATTTTACGATCGAAAATTGCTTCCCGTTCCAGCAAATATGCTATCCATAAAAGAGAAAACCCTTTCCATGTTCCAAATTCTAATATGTCGCCATTTAATTTTGAGCAGTCTTTAATAATTTCTTTAAAATTCGTTAGACGTCCAATTTGATGTTCTAATTCTGTATTCTTGCCGTGCCTAATCTTTTCATAAAAAGCCTTATTAAGGTCTTCGATTTTGTATTTAAGGGAAAAATTGCTGCTGTTTTGTTTTGCTTGTTTTAGTAATTTTATTTTGGCAGTAATTTTATAAAAAAAATTAAACCTTATAAGCTTATAGTAAAGATAATCAAGGAAAGTTTTTTGTTTCATAAAAAGATTATTTAAAGCGTTTGTAGCTCGATTTCTTGAGCAAGAATTTTTTCTTTGCTTTCGACAGATATCAATTTTTCTATTACATGAAGACAGGCGTCGAGAACGGCTCCTTCGCCACTGCGGGCTTGTGTCACATAACTGGCTGCCATTTTCGCTTGAGGTACCGCATTTGCTGGGGCAATGCTGTAGCCCACAATCGCAAAAATTGGTATGTCGTGTAATCCGTCACCCATATAAATTACCTTTGATAAATCTCCCATTTTTTTAAAATATTCTAAACGTTCGGATTCGGAAACTTCAGTTAGCGGAATGCCCATGTCATCTTGGATTCTTTTTTTTGTGATGTTCCAGCCCCTCTTATCGGCGCTTATAGCTTCCACATTTAGAAAATTTTTTATTTTTTTAATTCCGTCGTTATCGTGAGCGCCGAATATTTTGGCAAATTTTCCATCTTCTGTGTATAAAAACTGTCCGGTAGTAAAAACACCGTCGACATCAAAAACAATTTTTTCAAACTTTTGCATTGGTTCCATTTTTTAAAGCATACCAAAGGTTAAGTCTTCCAAAATAGTATAGGAAGATATCGAGAGGATGTTCGTGTAATGGGGCCATATTGAGCCAAATTATTGCAGTCAAAAGCTCTACTTTACGTGAATCATATTTATTTTCATTTAAGAACCTAAATAATTCTTCCTTGCTTTGAACTAAAGAATGTTTACGCATAATGTCACATTTAACCTGTTGTCCCTTAACTTTAATTTCAAAAAGGTTATTATTGACGATGCCGTGATTAACTGTGAGATTATGACTTAATTTTGCTAAGTCATAATATTTATCCCCGGATTCAATAAGACCTCCGAAATTTTGTCTCCAGTCCAAAAGGCAGAATCCGTCTTTTGTTTTAAGGATGTTATCTAAGACGAAATCTCCATGATAGTGAGTTTGCTCACCTGATGAGAGTTGATCGAAATCAACTTGTTTTAGTAAAGATTCAGCAGAAGGAACTTTGGACCCGTTAATTGATGTTAGGGAATCTTTGATTCCTCTTGATTTAATAAATTCCTTCAAACGTTCTTTTGTCTTATCTTTGTAAAATTTCAAACAAACTTTTTTGAAATCATCATTGCTAACTTCTTTTGAAGGTTTCCATAATTTACTTTCTGCCCAAGAAAGCAACTCACGCAATGAATGAGGTTGAACTATTTCCGCCATCAAATCTCCTTTTACATGTTTATAACTGTAAAAATTGTTCCCACTACTTTCTATTTTGGGAACAAGATTTTTTAAAATCCCTGCTCTTTTAACCCGATCCTTAACCATTCTGGAATCGCTGAAAAATTTGACGACATTTCCATTTAGAAAATAAATAGACTCGCTCGGCTTATCTAGTATGTGAAATGAATCTTCAATTTCGTAACGAACCTTATTCAAGCTGTCGATGTTGCCAACGTCGTACCACTTTTTTACGGGCACAAAGTTAAATTTAATCCCATTTGATAACATTTTCCGAATTACCTCTACATCACCCAATGATTCATTTTGTGACGATTCTTTTAAGAGGAGATTTGCCTGTTTCCAAAATTCTTTGAAGTTGTTTATTCCAACCCAACCTACATGCAAGTAATCAGGATTAGGATTACCTTTATCATGGATCGAATTAATAGTGCCATCAAGAATATCAAAAGAAGCATAGTTGGATGAGCCGCTTCCCTTGAAACCTCCTATCCAATTTTTTTTAGGAGGAGAAGGTTTATCTGTAACAATGGTATCTGAAGCATGGTAAATAAATGGTTCTTGAAGATGGTTCGAGGCCTTTAGCATGCTATAAATTAAACTACTTCCAGGGCCATCGAATTTATCAACTTCAACAAAGGTAATTTTTGTTTTTGGATATGCCATTTCTATAAATTCCCGCACATGTTCGGAAAAATGTCCTAAAGTAATAACGAATTCAGTCCCTGTCGGATAAGAATCCAAAATATAAGATAAGGTGGGCCTTCGACCAACCTTGATCAAGGTCTTATTTGTATATTTGACGAACTCGCCCAAAAGCGTTCCAACCCCTGAAGTCGTAATTAAAACTTTATAGGATTTCGCCATTCTGGAGTCATTCTAATCTTTAAGTGGTCAATAAACAAGCTATTGTTGTATGTTAAAATAAGACGATGAAAGACGGTGAAACCCTGATAATTGGAGCTGGTCCGGCAGGTATGGCGTGTGCTTTAGAACTCTGGAAAGCAGGTCGGCGATGTGTTGTGGTAGAGAAAAGCGACAAAGTTGGCGGACTGGCGAGAACACTAATTTTTAATGAGGACAGCGATTTATTTCGTACTGACATAGGACCTCATCGTTTTTTTAGCAAAAATAAATATTTATATGATTTGATTCAAGAGATACTGGGGCCTCAATGGATTCAAGTGAATAGATTAACCAGGTTTTATATAGACGGAAAATATTATTTATATCCCCTGAAACTAAAAAATGCTTTAAAAAATATTGGTTCCATAGGGGCGTTTAATATCTGTAAAGACTATTTTAAACAAAATATTAAAAACATAATAAAAAAATCAGATCCAAGTAATTTTGAAGAGTATGCGGTTGGGGCATTTGGGCGTTCTTTGGCTGAGTTGAATCTTCTAAATTATACTGAGAAGATTTGGGGATTACCTTGTACTCAACTTTCAGTTGATTGGGCTGATCAAAGAATAAAAGGGTTAAGTTTTATTTCAGCTGTGTTTGATATGTTGAATATTAATTCTCGAGGGAAAGCGCGCAGCTTGGTTGATTCATTTTATTATCCCGAATACGGAGCAGGGTACTTTTACGAAAAAATTCAAGAAAAAATAGGCAATGAGGTTAATTTCCATTTTAATTCAGAACCATTAAGGATTGAGCACGACGAAAGTGGAATTGAATCAGTAACAGTAAAATCTTCGGGTGGTGTAATAAGTTTTAATCCGGAAAATGTTGTAACAACAATTCCAATTACAGAGCTTCTACCAATTTTAGATCCATTTCCTTCTGAAAAAATATTTTCCATTAGTAAAAAATTAAAATATAGGTCCCAGGTATATCTTTTCATCACTTTAAACAAACCCAATCTTTTTCCAGACCAATGGGTTTATTTTCCGGAAAAGGAAGTCCCGTTTGGAAGGGCATCAGAAATGAAAAATTTCAGTTCTACTATGGCACCGTCAGATAAAACATCTCTATTCTTAGAATTTTTCTGCTGGGAAGGTGATGAAATTTGGAAATCAAGCGCTGAAGAACTTCTTGAAATTAGCTTGCCTTGGTTGGAAAAATTCGGGTGGGTAAAAAAAGAAGATATCCGAAAAACTTATTTGTTGCGGCAGTCGAAGGTTTACCCCGTTTATGATTTAACATATCGGGGTCTCGTAAATGAAGTCTTAAATTACTGTGACAGCATTAAAAATCTATTTACAATCGGTCGTCCCGGAAGGTTTAAGTACAACAATCAAGACCATTCTCTTGAGATGGGAATATTAGCCGCTCGCTCAATAATTGAAGAAAAAAGACAAAATTTTGATAGTATTGGCAGTGGAAAGGAATATTTTGAAGCCGGATATACCCCAATAAGTCATGAAAAAAACTAATACAATTATCTTATTATTTATTTATTCGCTAGTTGTAAGCGCTCTTCTTTTTGATTGGAAATCCGCACCCATCCATTTTTCTGACAGTACTTCATATTTAGAGGCCTCTGATTTTTTTCTGGGAAAAGGAAGTCTTGCCCGTTTCGTAGATCGTCCTCCTTCTTATCCTTTGTTTTTGGTTTTTTTTGATTTAATAGGGAATAAGGGTATTTCGGTTTATGGTCAGATAGTAATCAATGCATTAAGCATAGTTATTCTTTTTCTTATTTCACTACGTTTAGGCTTGCGGTTAAAATATGCAATTGCATTAGCGCTGATTGCTGCTTGGAACGGGGAAGTGGCTAGTTATCAAGCAACAATTTTAACCGAAACGCTTACTGTCTTTTTGCTGTTGTTTTGGTTTTTGAGCAGGTTATGGATGACCGATAAAATTATCTCTAATAAAAAATGGGTAACAATTTATTTGCTTGACGTCTCTCTGTTATTAATTAAGCCAATTTTTATTATTTTACCCATACTTTCTTATGTGCTCTTGGGACTATTTCAATGGTATTTCAAAAAAACAAATCTTCAGATAAAGAAAATTATTCTAGGTATTGTTTTGTCTTTTGTCATTATATCTGGTTGGTCATTTCTTTATTACCTTGATCGGGGAATATTTACTTTTTCTTCGATATCGACTGTTAATTTTTTAGGGAAACTTAACCAGTACGGATATTTAAGACAACCTGAAAAGATTCCAGAAAACATTGAACCAGATTTAAAGTTTATAAACAAAAACGCAAGAATTGATGGTTTTTATGATCCTTATGAAATTATCAAAAAATTAAAGGAAAGAAATATTTATTCGGAAAAAAGGCTCAAAATAATAAATGAATATTTTTTTAGGAATCGTTATTTTGACTTTCTCCTGAAAAGTTTAAGATTAACGATTTCTAATCTTTCAATTGTGCCGGAAATTTATTCAAATTTATTCATTTATAATTACCTTCCTTTCGTCTCCTACGACAAGGCAGTTTCTATCCAAAATGATATTTGGTTATTGATTTATATTTTAGGAGAGATCGGAATTATCGGAATTTTATCTGGAGCATTAATTCTATTTCAAAGGAGACAAAGAAAAGATGTCGTAATGGCAACAAGAATGATAATGCTGGTTATTGTGGTTGCCTATGTGATTTTGATGGGAACTTTTTTCTCTTATAGTGAATATGGAAGACTACGAGTTCCCATTGCTCATTTACTGACTCTTACTAGTTTATGGTTTTTAATTAATAGGAATAATTACTTAAAAGAGTAGCTCTTTGCTAATAGCACACTGCTATCGGAATTATAGCCATAAAATCTTATGGCTTTTTAATATTTAAAAAACCTCGATTATCGAGGTGATATTCTTAATGGGTTGACTTAGGAGGCATGTAGAAGATGGAAGAATTACATGAATTGTTTTCGGTCTTGTGACCTGATATTTCAAGCCAAGAGATCGCTATAATAAGTAGGATAAAAAAAATCACGATTGGCCAAATTCCAACAGCCTCATTTAAATCCCTATTAACATCCTCTTCAGTGTCATCGGCACTTCTGACCTTCATCGCTTACTTCCTTTGCTTGAACATTAAAAACAACAAATCATGTTTAATGTAATATCTTATTTAAAAAAGTCAAAACCCAGTGTTAGTCTTTTTTAAGTTTATCAATAGTTTTATTTAGTGCTTCGAGATTTCCTGTGTCTAGCCATGTTGGTAAGTCGATGCTTTCAAAAGAAATACCTTCATTCAACATTGCTTCAATAACATGAACGTCCGAAAGGGAAGTGTCTTCTGGAGTTCGAGAATTGTGAAGATTATTCAATATCTCCCAGAATTTCTTGTAATCTTTTATTCCGATTAAGCCGATATGAACTGCATTGAAACCAGGTACTCCCTTATCGTTTATTTTTATAAGATTATCCCCTTCTTTTTTATGAGTTCTGTACTGACTTACATCTACACCTTCTTTAACGGGGAAGGCTGCTGCCCAATTGCGGTTAGGCTCAGCGATATCTTCTAAAACTATTGTATCGCAGGCGTGAAATATAAAAGGGCATTGAACAACGCTTTCTGTCTGCAAAAGAGAATAACCAAGGCTGCTTCCGGGACCTTCGTACGGATTAACTTCTACGAATTCTATTTTTCTGTTCTTTTTTGCGAAATAATTTTTAATTTGATCTCCCAGATATCCAATGGTTACCACAAGAGGAACATTTGGAAGATACCGATCCAAAATGTACTCAATAGCTGGTCTGCCATTTATGTCTATTAATGCTTTATTAGTTTTTTGGGTTAATTCCTTTAAGCGAGATCCTGTTCCAGAAGTAGTGATGATTACTTTATATTCCATAACCATTTTCCTTGAGTGTCCGACGAAGTTCTTTAATTTTGTTGTCGACACTTGCATCGGGTCGGAAGATTGTTGAACTTCCGCAAACCAACATGTCAGCACCTGCGTCCAACATTATGGGCGCGGTTTCAGGAGTAACGCCACCGTCAACTTGTATCAATACATCCCGGTGATCTATATATTGCTTAAGGTTGTGAATTTTTTTGATCATTGAAGGGATCAATTTGTGGCCAACTATCCCTGGATTAATAGCCATGAGAATAATTAAGTCTAAATCATCAATGATACTATCCAACACATTAATTGGAGTCCCAGGGTTTAAGGCAACGCCAGTGCGCATTCCCGCATCTCTTGTTTTTTTAATTATTCGGTGAATGTGATGAACGGGTTCAATGTGCGGAGCAAAGTATTTTGCTCCTGCTTTCGCAAAATCATCTATATATGGTTCAGGATCGTTGACCATTAGATGAACATCAACGGGTAGCTGAGAAATAGATTTAACAGCTTTCAACATTTCAGGATGAAGGCCATAACGAGGAACAAAATTTCCGTCCATTACATCAAAATGAATCAAATCGATTCCTCCTTGTTCTAAGAGTGCTATCTGCTCTTTCAGATTGAGCATATTGGCACAAACTAAGGAAGCAGTTAGATAATATTTTTTCATATTTATTCCAGATTCGAATGTCGTGTCCACATTGTTTCATGGGTCTCATTCATCGAAGACATCAGTTCCAGGACAACGGCATCAAAAAAAATTCCGAGACACTGTTCATTAAGAGTTGTCATTGGTTGTACAGATTTAAAGCCTTCAACCGGTTTTACTTTAGATGGTGCCTGAATATTGATGATTACATCGGCAAGTTTGCCCATGCGAGACGTGACATTACCGGTAATTAGCGCAATCTTGGCCCCATTCTTTTTTGCTATTTCAACTAGGTCAAAAATTGTTTGAGTTTCACCTGAACCAGAACAAACCAGAAAAAGATCTCCTGAACCAATAGATGGTACTGTCGCATCACCAACCATAAAAGCTCTCAGGCCCAAGTGCCCCAATCTCATTGCGAATCCGCGTGCTGCCATTCCAACTCGTCCTGCCCCACAAACAATAATTTTATTCGCGCCAACTACAGCGTTGCACAATGCTTGTACTTCAGCGTCGCTGGCCTTTGTCAAAACCAAGTCTATTTCTCCAAGTATTGTTTTGATTTGTTCTTTTATCATTGTTTTGGTTAAAAATTATTAACAATCCCGACAAAGAACAAATCTGCTCGTGCTTTATTATAAATTTTTATAAATGATACCTTGATGATTTTTGAGATGTGGAAAAATAGACTTGATATCCACCAAAACTGGATGACTATTGGTGCAAGATAATATCTTTCCTTCCATCTTTTTAAAATCATTATGGGCTGTTGCGATAATAATGGCGTCGTAAATATCAGAAAGTTCGGTAACTGACGGAATCATGAATTCTTTTTTTATTATTTCATCATCAAGCAAAGGATCGTAACCGATAACTTTTACGCCTAGCTCCAGAAGTTTTTTTATAGTCTGTCCAATCTTCGAATTGCGATAATCCTTAACATTTTCTTTGAAAGTAAGACCCATAACCAATACTTTTGATTTTTGTACAATCTTTCCGGCTTCTATTAATCCTCTTATGGTTTCTTCAGCAACAAACTCAGGCATATAATCATTAATTCTTCTGCCAGCAGCGATGACCTGCGGATGATAACCTAATTCTTCTGCCTTGTGAACCAGATAAAATGGATCGACACCAATGCAATGTCCGCCGACTAATCCTGGTTTGAAATTGAGAAAATTCCATTTCGTGCCAGCAGCTGCCAAGACATCGTTCGTATCAATACCCATCCTGTGAAAAATAAGGGAAAGCTCATTTATTAAAGCTATGTTTAAGTCTCTCTGGGTGTTTTCAATAACTTTTGCAGCTTCTGCTGTTTTAATATTAGGGGCCACATGAACACCTGCCTTGCATACTGTGCCATAGACTTCCGAAACTTTAGTCGCGGTTTCAGGGGTGTCTCCCGAAACGACTTTTACTACTTTCTCTAAAGAATGCTCCTTGTCGCCAGGATTAATTCTTTCTGGAGAATATCCGACAAAAAAATCTTTTTTCCATTTCAAACCCGATTCTTTTTCTAGAATCGGCACGCAATCTTCTTCTGTGGCTCCGGGGTAGACAGTTGATTCATATACAACTATATCTCCTGGTTTCAGATGTTTTGCAACGGTTCGAGTTGCGTTTTCAACCATAGACATATCGGGTTGGTTGGCTTTCGTAACGGGCGTAGGGACGGCCACGATGAAGAAATTAGCCTGATCTAATTCATTCTCATCGTTTGTTAAAGAAAGCTTGCTGCTTTTTATTTCTTCTTCTGAAATTTCACCAGAAGCGTCAAATCCCTTTCTTAATTCATCAATTTTGTCCTTACTTCTTCTGTATCCGATCGTTTTTAAATTTGTCCTGCCGAAAGCCAAAGCTAATGGCAGGCCAACGTAACCAAGTCCTATGACCGCTACGACGGGATCATTCTTTGTATTTTCCAAGCTCATATAGATTAAGTTAATTGAAGTTTCAATATGCTTTCTCGTCAAGTCCCATTGAAAAAGTGGGGGTAAAAATCATTTATTCAAGTACCAACTCAAGTATTTTTTTAAGCCCTCATGAAAATTTACTTGAGGATTATAACTTAAATATTTTTTGGCTTTTGAAATATCGGCATGAGTTTTTGAAACATCTCCAGCTCTTCTGGGTACGAATTTAGGTTTGATATCTTTTCCAAGAATATTAGATATTTCAAGATATAGATTTTTTATTGAGGTATTTTCTCCGTTAGCAATATTGAAGGCTTGTCCTGGTTCAACCCTTGACTGCGCTGCCTTTATATTTGCCTGAACAACATTGTCGACATATGTAAAATCTCTTGTTTGTTTTCCAGTTCCGTGAATTTCAGAAATAAGTCCCCTCGTGAGGTTGTTGGTGAATATGGGAATTACGGCTGCATAAGGATCTTTGGGGCTTTGGTAAGGACCAAACACATTAAAATATCTCAATGCTATAGTATCCAAACCAAAAAGCTCTGAAAAAAGTCTGCAATAATTTTCTCCAGCAAGTTTCGTTAAAGCGTAGGGAGATTGGGGATAAGTAAAATCTTTTTCAGAATTTCTACCACTTTTTGATTTTCCATAAACAGAAGAAGAGGAAGCAAAAACTACTTTTTTAATGCTCGCATCTCTTGCTGCAACCAAAACATTAAGAGTGCCTGTGATATTTACTTCGTTCACTTCTAGTGGGTTTTTAACGGACTGGAATACTCCTCTTAATGCTGCTTGATGCAGGACATAATCAACGTATTTAACAGCTTTTTTAACAGTTATAAGATCGCGAATATCACCTTTGATAAATTTAATTTGTTTTTTTACGCTTTCCAGATTTTTGATGTTACCTGAATTAAGATTATCTAAAACGAATACTTGGTCTCCTTGTTTTACTAATTCTTTGACGATGTTGCTGCCAATGAATCCCGCTCCGCCCGTAACTAAATATTTTTCCATTTTAAAAGTAGATTCTTAATGGTTATTTATTCTCACAACTCATTTCCGTGCCCCCACAAACACGATAAACAGTTTTTCCTTCTTTTTGATAAATTTTGTAATTAAATCCCATACCTGGATCTTCGTTTTTCCCTACAGCATCATCAGATTTTTTAACGAGGAAAGTTTCTAGGTAGAACCCGCCCGCCTGATTCGATTTAGAAATATCCGATGGGTGATATAAAACAAGTGATTTTGATTCTACAATATCAATATCATTGACTGGATAGTAATTATTTTTATTAAAATATTGTTCAAGCTTTGATTTGGTTTTTGCAATATTGTTTATGCGGTCTTGTTCTAAATTATTAACTCTTTTTTCATATATTGCTGGGAGCATGAAGAGAATACCTAAGATTACTATGACTTCAATCAAAATAATCTCAAGCTTCGAATAATTTATTTTCTGCCGTTGAAACATGTTTTAGTTGTGATCTTTTAATTTTATTCTGAATTGCAAGGGTTACTTCAAATGAATAAAACAGAACGAATGAATATAGAATATCTGAAAGTAAGGTATTTCTCAAAAAAGGAATGGCGAAAAAATAACTTTGGAACAAGCCAGCAGAAGTGTGTGCGTACATTCCTGAAAACCACCACACCGCAGCGTTGGTTATAAAAAAGAAAATAAGTGAACTCGAAATGGAGACGCCTAAAATCCTTAATGGTTTTAAGTTTCTTAGAAATCTGCCCATTAATACTATGACAATAAATGAACCGTAAACCGAAAGAGAAATGGGTAACGGGCTGAATCCAATAAAAAAATCAGATAAAACCATGGAAGCCAAAGGGACAATAAAGGAGAATGGAGCTTTTAGAGTAGCGCCGCCGAAAAGTGCCAGCGCTGCTATTGGTGCAAAGTTGGCTGGATGGGGAACTAGTCTTGCCGCAGATGCGAGCAAAATAAGAGAAATAACTGAAAAAGTTTTAGACAGGAGTAGTTTTTTCGTGAAATTAGTCATGGGTAAATAGTAATGAATAAAATGATTTACACAAATAGCTTAGCCAAAATTCTTTGAACCAAAACACCTATTCCGACATTGGAGACTGTAAAAAGAGCAATTACTGTATTTGAAGATTGATTATTTTCTGAATTAGGAATCTGGCGAGGTTCAAGTATGGTTTCTGATTCACTTATGTTGCTTTCTGGTGATTCAGTTGGACTGTTTATTGGTTTACTTTTAGGAGAAGTTTTTGAAGTTGTTATTCCTGCGATAGTCGGAGAACTTACGGTGGGAGAAGGAGCTGCAGTTGATTGCGTTTCGGCAGTTGGAGTAGGGGAAGACATTTCTATGGGTGTCGTTTCCATTTCTAATTTATTGATGGGCCAAAAAGTTTTAAGTAATGCGGGCACAGCATAAGTAGTCATAAATGGAGATGAAGAGCCAGGGGATTTCCAACTAAAGCCACCATCACTATTTTGGAATCTTAGAAGAGCTGTCCAGGGGTTAGAATCACCAACTTGCCAGTCGTTTGGATTCTCCCCCAACGAAAGCAGTGCTTGAATAGCCCAAGAAGTAGAAGCAGAGTTTTCTCCAAAACCCCCAAAACTATCTTGATGCTCTCTCAAGTACGCTTTTGCTTTACTCAGAGAATCATCAACCGGGATAGAACCTTCTTTGGATTGATAAGCTTTGAGGGCTTGAATAGCGGCTGCAGTTAAATCTAGATTTTCAAAAGCGCCATCATCTTTTTGTTTGCTTATTATTGTTGAAACAGTGTTTTTTATTTCAGAACGGTCAACGTTTTCATCGGCTGAAAGCATGGCAAGAACACCGAAAATATCATCATTTATTAAGTTTTTATCACCAAATTGATTATCTTCATATTTCATCAAAAGCAATTTGATGTAGTTTTTCCCATTGAAAGATTTTGGATTGTTTCCTGAAGCTCTTATTGCCAAAATCATTCGTTCAATATCGGTTGCAGATTCGACTTCACTTTTCTTGAGAGCATCTAGCAGGGAGTACCCATTTGTTATTGTTGAGGCTCTGTCGTTGTTTGCACCAAAAGCCATTATCGCCCAAGCAGTTGTCGCATATCCGTCGATTGAACCGCTCGAGTCTTGTTTGCTTCTTAAAAATGCCAGCCCCTTATTTGCAGAATTATTTAAAGTTTCGTCAGAAATTTTAAGAGTGGAGACAAAAGGAGAAGCTGTTGGAGAGGGAGAAAAGCTTGGCGAAGGAGAGGGAGTTGCGGTTGGTGAAGTTGTTGGGCTTGCTGTTGGAGAAGGGGAAGTTTCAGCAGAGATTATTAATTTACCAATTTCGCTTTTTACGAACCCCTCATTTTCAGCCCAATAATTTTCACTAATAGGTTCTGAAAAAGTTAGCGTTACTTTTCCGTCTTCTGGAACAGAAATTGTTTTACTACCCAAATAAAAAGTTGCGCCAGCAGCGTTTTCCCAAGTTCCATGCCAGACATACTGTTCATCGAGAGTCCCAGTCCTTTTTTCGGCGATGAATGTTAAAGGAGTTCCCAAAACAGCGTTTTCCGGCGCGGTAACTTTAAGGGGAATTGCCGGATAAGCCGAGAAGGCAAATAATAGTTGATCATCCTTTTTGAGTTGATATGTATCTGCACCAACAGAAGAAGAATCATAATTAACCCAGAAACTCCAAGACTTTGAAAAATCAGATGGGGTTTCATCGGAAGCGATTTTTTCTAAAAACAATCCAAAGCCATAATCCTTAAGTGCATAAGAAAAATTTCCCTGTTTGGCCGCTTTATCTAAGGCACAAATTGCAGTGCTTGAAAATTCGTGGGTGTTACCAGAACTGTCGGTTACTGTGCAGTTTGAAACAGAAACGTTCCCATCAAAAATTGTTGAGTTAGATCCTTCAATTCTTATTGAAACGTTTACATCTCCTTCACCGCGAGAAAAACTTGGTATTACCCACGCAATAAAAATTACAAGAAAGAGCAAAAATGATTTTTGTAGTTTTCGGAAGTACATATATTTCACTTCTTATATTTCCAAGTGACAGTGTCGCCCGGAGAAACAATTACAGAGGAGGCTCCTAGTTGGGAATAGATATCATTAACATAAAGTTGCCAGTAAATTTGTTTTTGATTATCGTTTTTTATTCCGTCGATACTCTCGATAAACAAACCTAGTGGACCCCCAAAGTCTTTTGTTTTTAATTCAAATCCATATTGAGTTGATGCTTTTTGGAGAATTTCTAAAGCTGAAGCTTTGTTAGATATAGAAACTTTAAAATTCTTATTTCCTTTTGGTTCAACAATTTCAAGAAATACTTCTTTGCTTGTTGTTTGATTTAAAGGCTTGTCCGAGGGCGCAGTGGAAGATGGCAAAAAAGTTGTCGTCGGCCCTGGAGTTTGTATAAAAGGAGAACTTGTAGCGGCTTCTTTAACTTGTGGTGGTAATGTCTTTTCTTTCTTAAATATGTTGATAAAAATAAAAGAAGAAAAAGAAATTAGAAGAAAGAGCAATACTACTTCCTTCCATATTTTTTTAGTGTTTTTCATTGGGTTAAAAATAAAAAATAAGTCTCTCCTGACGAACAGACTCTAAACTATTTGAAACCCAATTACTGGGCTCCTGCTCGGGAGAATAAACGCGTTATGAAGGATCGGACTCTCCTCGCCAAAGGCGGGAATACCGTTGCGGCACAGTGCGGGATTTTCACCCGCTTCACTTCATAAAACTATATGCTGTGGAAAAAGCTTTTTAAGTTTATACGATGTTCTTTCTTTTGGCTAATAAAATATTTTTAAATTAAAAACCGGCGCAAAACGCCGGATAAATACCTACGAGCCAATTCGGTTCAGCCAGGCAGGAGATGATCTTTGTCCCAACCTATATCCTTCATCAGCGAGAAAGGCTAGGGCACTAACCATGTTCTTTTCATTGCGAATTGCCTGAATAAGTCCAGGGATAAAATATTCCTCAAGTTCGCATTGGCCCGCTCTTGTATACAAGTAAGACGCCAACTGGACGGCCAGAAAACCATCACGTGGGTCCATATTCGCAATTGAAAAACTTACCTCCGGACAAGTGCTTTCAGTGATATTAATCCAGACTTCATCTTTCCATTTTTCTTTGAGCTTAGCGAGTTCTGTGGAGATCTCGCCAAGCGTCATGTCGAATGAATCCTGACAAGTACCAGGGGTATATCTTCGGCTGGCATATCCTGCTTTGAAGATTTCATCGATGACGTGACATAAGTGATGCCACCAATCCGAATCTTTGACTGCCATCGATTTTTCCAACAGACGATTCTTGATAGCAGTCTTTACAGAATCTGCATATTCTTGAACCGTTTTCAACCATACCGCAAAAGCAGGCAAAGAGATGTTAACATCATTGGAGCGACTCATTTGCGTATCTCCTGTGTAAAGAACCCTTTGTTTCAGTTAAAGTTTCACTCGAAACAAATAATTGTAATAAAACTATAACGAAAGTCAAGTTTATTAAGAGAGATGGTTATTCGCACTTATAATCTCCCCCGCAAATGTCATAATAGTTTTTCTTGTTTTGGCTTAAATATCTGAAGTAAACATTATTTTCCAGATCAAAACCTTGCTGTTCTTTACTTTTATTTTCCATTTCAGCCCTTAAAAACCATTTAGATGCCCCATCCCCATTCTTATTAATAACAAGGTACTGATGAGGAGAAGCATCATAAACTATAGGATAAAATCCTTTTTTGTTGTTATATTGTTCCAATTTAATCTTTAAATTGATTAATTCAGCACGTCTGATTGAATCCCTCCAATCTGCTCGAGCAAATTTAAGGGCAGGGATTAAAAGGATGATGAATATCAATAAGGTTAAACCGATAAGCAAGAATTCTTTTTGGGCAGTTTTATCCATTTACATTACATAGTATATTTCTTTTGTGAGTAAGAAAATCCTTGGGTCAGCCGTTTTAATTCTGGCTATACTTTTTCTCCTTTTTCCGCGTGTCTTGAAATTGGATGCCTTTAGATCGCCCGATGAAAAAAGGTGGGTCGCAAATACGGCTGGTTTTACAAGAAATCTTTCAATGGGAAAATGGGATAAACTTTTGCAGCAACCGCATCCAGGAATTACTACCCAGTGGTTAGGGTCTTTGGCAATCAGATTTAATTCTTGGCAAGCAAAAAAACTGCCGATTGTTGCAGGACAAGTGATTTTAATTGTTTTTATTGCTTATGTATTTTCTAAATTGTGGGGAAGAAAAAGCGGATTGCTTGTTTTAATATTTTTGGCAGTAGATCCGTTTCTTTTTGCTCATTCAAGGGTATACGCAATGGATTCTCTGCTAGCATTATTCTCTGTATTGTCAGTGTCTTTGCTGCTGCTTTGGGATAGAACTGGTAAGGAAAGATATTTATTTTTTTCCGCTTTTTGTGCTTCTGCGGCGTTCCTGTCAAAAATTTCAGGGGTAATTATTATTCCTCTTTCCATTTTCTTTATTTTTTGGAAGCTTTATATCGATAAGGAAAATTACAAAATTATTATTAGAAAAGTGATTGCTTGGATTCTGTATTGCGTGATATCTTCAATAATGATTTTGCCAAGTGTTGCAATCGCGCCTACAAAAGTAATCGGCGATTTCAAAGAATTTTTAACCTCCGATCAATACGCAGAAGAGCATTCGCTCGGTGTCTTATATTATCTGAGAACTTTAGAATTTTTCTCTTCACCAGCTCATTTCTTATTGATAGTATCTTTGCCACTGATAATATTCTTTAGAAAAATATCAATTGATAAAGACAAAATAAAAGATATCGTTTGGCTATTTTTTCTTGCTGTACTTTTTTTCTTAGAAATGATGATCGGGGCCAAAAAGGGGGATCGATATATTTTGCCAGTTTTTGTGTTACTAGACACGCTGTCTGCTTTGGTAGTATTTGTCTTTTGGACAAATTATCTTAAAAATAAATCTAAATTACTGATATTTTTAGTTACTTTGTTTTTGATTTTGTGTATCTGGCAAGAGCAGTTGATAATAAAACTTTTTCCTCATAATTTGGCTTATGTAAACCCCATAACGAAAAAGTATTTTGGCGATAAACGAAGCGGGTGGGGGGAGGGATTAGACTTAGCTGCTGACTACCTTAATCAAAAAGCCAATGCGAAAGACCTCAAGGTTGCCTCGTATTACCCAAATGAATTTGCAGAAAATTTTTCAGGAGAAACAGTATCGATGAATCAATTCGATAACGATAGCGTCGATTATGTTATTGTTTATAGAGCAATGTACGAGAGGGGAAATTCATATGAAACGGATGTATTGAACAAATACAAAAACAAAACTCCCGAAAAAGTTATAAGTTTTAATGGAATTAAATTTGTTTGGGTTTATAAAAAATGACTAGTGAAAAGATTAAAATAAATTTGGGTTCGGGGGAATTCAATAAGAAGGGCTTTGTAAATGTGGATCATGAGTCTGAAAGAAAACCTGAAATTGTACATGATTTAAATGTGTTTCCTTATCCCTTTCAAGATAATTCTGCTTCACTGGTCGAAGCGGATCATGTTTTAGAACACCTGGAAAATCCTTTCGCCGTAATGAAGGAGATTCACAGAATTTTAGAAAATGACGGTGTTGCGCACATAAAAGTTCCTCATTTTTCAAGATGCATGTCTCATCCTGAACATAAACATGGTTTTGATATTACTTTCCCTTACTATTTCAGGAAGGATTTTAAAGGAGGGTATACTGGTCAAGAATTTCAATTGCTTGAAATGAAGCTTCGCTGGTTCGCTCAACCATATCTTAAGAAATCTGTACTGCCGTTGTTTTTGGTACAAATTTTGAAGGTACTTGGAAATCTTTTTGATTTTATTGCATCTTTATCCCCCGCTTTTTGTTCTCGAATTTGGTGTTATTGGGTGGGCGGATTTGAAGAAATTGAATTTAAATTAAAAGTTGTTAAGTGATCTTTCTTTTTGCGATCCAATTATCAAACCAAATTTGAAAGGAAATAAGAGTCCAAATTTTTTTTCGATTATCAAACTTTCCCGAAAAGTGTTGATTTAATAATTTCTCGACTATTTCCGGATTTAAAATATTATCGTCCTTTAATTTTTTAATATCCAAGATTTTTCCAGCCCATTCTTTTAATGGTCCTTTCAACCAATAAGCGAGTGGTAGGGCAAAACCTTGTTTTTTCCTATTTATAATTACTTCAGGTATTCTGCCACTCATTAATTTTTTCAAGAATTTTTTGTTGTATTTTGTTTTTGTTTCCAGTCTAAGCGCAAAATCCGCCAAATCTAAATCTAAAAAAGGAGTTCTTGATTCAAGAGAATTATACATGGAGGCTCTGTCTAGTTTGACTAGAATATCGTTTGTAAGATAGGTATCGATAGTCAAGAGAGAAATTCTATCTAAAACACTTAGTGATTTGTCATCTAAACTTTTTAAAGCATCAAATAAGTTGTTGACTTGATAATTTTTGAGTAGATGGGAAATCTCAATATCCGTAAAGGCGCCTAACCAGATCTGATTCCTTTCCGCTAACTCATAGTTCAAACCCTTTAGAAAAGATTTGAGTTTAAAATCAAACGAAAAATAGTTGTGATTTGTTGGAATAAGGGCGGCAAGCTCATTGATTATTCCAGTGAAGTAGGGAGGAAGGTATTTGATTTTTTCAGCCAGGTGCGCCGCGGTAAAAGTTCCGTATCCCCCAAAAAGCTCATCTCCACCATCCCCATCTAAAGTAACGGTTACATATTTTTTTGCTAATTTACTAATTGCGTATGTAGGAATCAATGAGGCATCGGCGAGTGGAGAATCAATTAAAGATGAAAGTTCGGCCGTCGATTTCCAAAATTCATCCAAATTAAACTTAAATACGTGAGGGGTGAAATTTAGGTGCCTTGCAGCGAGGTTGGCATAATTTGATTCGTCATAAGTATTTTGTTCAAAAGCTACTGAAAAAGAATGGAATTCTGTCGAAGGATTAATCTTACGCATATACCAACCAATTGTCGTGGAATCCAATCCGCCGCTTAGGAAAATGCCAACAGGAACATCGGCAATAAGTCTTCTTCTTACGGAATTTTCCAGTAAACGATCCAGATCCTTTAGTTTATTTTTTTCATCTGAATTTTCTTTTGGTAAAAATTGAGGCTGCCAATATTTGTGTTCAACTGTATGGTATTCATCAACCATTAAATACGAACCCATATTCACCTGGTATATATCCTTGAACGGAGTAAGCGGGGCGGGGATATATTCATAAAGGAAATATTTAGTTATTGCTTCCTGGTTGATGTCAGCCTGAATTTTTTGCAGTGACAATAATGCTTTTGGCTCTGACGCAAATGCAAAGAAGTTGTTTTTTTGGCAATAAAAAAGGGGTTTTTTCCCAAACGGATCTCTCGCTAAAAGTAATTTTCTCTTTCTCTTATCCCAAAAAGCAAAAGCAAACATTCCCCTCAGCTCCTTCAAAATTGTTTCTCCTTTTATTGCTAATAATTGTAGTAGAACCTCTGAATCGGAATGAGATTTGAATTTTATGTTCTGACAATATTTTTGTTTTAGTTCACCAAAATTATAAATTTCCCCATTAAAAGTTATCCAATAATTGCCATCCTCTGTTTGCATCGGTTGTTTTCCGGCCGATGAAAGATCAATTATAGACAATCTTTTGTGACCCAAACCGACATTTTCAGACACCAAAAGACCGTCGTCATCAGGGCCACGATAAGAAATCGTCGATAACATTTTGCGGATATCTTCTGCTTCAACCTTTCTTCTATCTCTATTCAAAATTCCGGCAATCCCGCACATTTTTCTAGTATATTGGTTTTTCCTGTTTTGGCTAATACGTTAGTAGACGGGCGGTGTCGGCTGAAGTAAGCCAGAGGTTACTCCAAATGCATAGTGGAGAACTAACCACAACAGAAGGGCTCCGCCGACGATAATGGCGATAATTGCCAAAAGAGGCATGTTTAATGGTGAAAATTTGTTCATCATTTGTTAATTATAACAAAATTCTAGTCATTTTTGTTTAGCAACAGAATTAGGGGAGTCAAAATGCTTAGAATGATCAATTCCCACGACTTATTGTCGCCATGAATGATAGTGGCTGAAAGAACTAAAGCTATTCCAATTACGCCAGGCAAGAAGACAACAGGTATTTTTTTTAGATCTTCCTTTTCCTTTATTAACGCGATAAGCCCGATGGAGATGGCTAATAAAAGAATGCCGATCCAGTTTCCGGAAATATTAAAAGAGGTAAATGATGAAATCAAAGACACCGCAATTCCTAAAACTAGAAGTCCAAAACCAATCCCACCTAGTATTTGATCCCTCTTTGAAGTCATTTGTTTCTAAAAATTATTGGTCTGATTTCGTTCCTTATGATGTTTATTATAGATTTCAACGACAACCAACTGGGTTCAACAGTTGCTTCAATTTTTTCTATTTCATAAGTAGGGAAAGCAGTTTTTGCGCTTTTTGCAAATAACATCAAATCAAAAGAGCCGTCACTGTTTTGGTAAGAATTTGATAAGTCAAAAGATGTTTCAAATTCATTTGAATTATTGGGTGTGTACTTTGCGTAAATCGCAGAAAAATCCTCAGGCCTATCGGTTGCTTGAAAGGGAGAGGTAATACATTTTTTGTTTAGGTCGTCACAGTTGAAACTTGTATTCCCGTAAAGACCCAATAAACCGTCGGGCGGTTTTCCAAAGAACTCTGAAGCATTTTTATAATTTAACTTGGGATTAACAAAAATATTTGCATCACCCGCAGGGATTATCTTCCAACCTTTCTTAGATAATTGGTCTAAAACTTTATTTTTAACTGGTATTCTTTGATAATCTAGCCAAAAACTACTTTTTCTTATCCCGATTTCCACAATATCTGCGTCGGACAATTTGTAAAAAAGTTTGATCTTTAGCTCCTTTCCTAATTTTGTTCTGTTATGAGGAACTCTAATGTGAGCCATTTGTTCTGTTATTTTTACTGCTCCATTTTCAATCAAGAACGGTATGCCGTTGATTGTTTCTATTGGTCCAAAATCAGATTTAGGATCAGCGTCTTTGAACGAAGTTGTTAAGGATTTTCTAGAGAAAGTAAACAAAGAAATAAAACATGCAATGCTTATTAGTATTATCAGAGAAAAAGAGTACCAAAAGAATTTATTGTTCATGTTAGCTAATGATTAGTTCTCCTTCTTGATCAGCAGTTTTCTTAGAAGTTAGTGTTTTTAAATGCGATAAATCATCTTTTTTAAGTTCTCCTAAAAAGAAAAGCACTAAAAGATACAAAACAATCAAAGCTAAATACTCTAACGGTAATAAGATGTTAGGCAATTTAAGAAAATACGTAGGAGTCACTGCGATCGCAGTCGCTAAAATTCCATTAAATAATGTCTTCAGTGGGAAAGATAAACTGAATCTTTTAAACATATATATACCTATAGTTGTTGCTCCTATGGCAGAAACGATAATTGTTGTAATAGCAGCACCCTCTAGTTTGTATTCGGGAATTAAGAAATATCCAAACGTTAGAGACAAAGGAAGTAGTACCCACGAAATATATAGAGGAACTTTTGGTTTACCAGCACCGGCGGAAATCGAAGCAAAGAGATAAAATGTTGCCAATAAGCCCAAGGCAACCATTAGCAAAGTAAGAGGTTGAGATCCTGGCTCGTATTCTCTGGAATAGAATAGATGAATTAAGCCTTTGCTGGTCGCCGCAGCAAGTGCGGTAACTGGAAGGAGAAGCAGGAAGAGGTATCTGGAAATATCCTTAATAAACTCTCTTCCTTTCTGGACATCCTGTTTCATTAATCTTGCTACTGATGGCAAGAAAACAAACCCGAGTGCTTGGAGTATAAAGTAGGGAATTCTAGATAAAGTTGAGGCTGCATTATAATATCCGGCCAAAGTGTCGTCGTGTAAAAAGCGTTTTACCATAAATAAATCGATGCTCATTAAGATTTGTAAAGCTATCGAAGTGCCCACGAATGCTCCAGCAAAAGTTAGCAATTTGTTTAATTTTACTGGGCGTTTTGTACGTCCTTTGATAGTTTTTCGTGAAAGAAAAATACCAGGAATAGTCACAATGGCAGCTCCTATGGCGAAGCCCGACAAGGCTCCGGTGACTCCAAATCGTTCCAATAAACTCACCGACCCAATAAGTTTAAAAATAGAATAAGCGACGATAAGGCTAGCCTGAATTGCGAAAGCATGCAGACCGTTAAAATAATTTGAGAAAATCGAATATAAGGCGGTACAGGGGTAAACTAGTGCCGTAAATTCGATTGCCGTAGCTAACTTAGTATCTCCAAATGCTAAAGCGATTTGTTTGCTAAAAATTAAGGTCAGCAAGCTTAAAAGTAAGGCGAAAATAAATTGTGCCTTAATTGCTGTTTTAAATATACCGCCACTGTTTTCTTCGTCTTCGGCTAGCTCTTTAGACATAGCTACGGGGATTCCTAGCGTAAGTAGCATGTTAATAATGTTCATAAAATTGAGAACTACACCAAAAACACCATATAACGGAGGCCCTCCTAATTTTCCAATTAAGATGTGAGTTATATACCCAAGTCCAAGCAGTACAGCTTGTGCGATCGACAAAAAAAGTGCTCCAGTCAATTTAGAAGAACGTCTGATTTTTATTGATTGGTTTTCGGTAGTCATCTTAAGGAATTATACCAGCAGCGACAAAATCCATGATTAACGGATTGTGATCGATTTTTATTTTTAAATCAATAAAACCCTTTTCGTCTATTTTAAAAGTCCTTGGCGGGACATTGAAAACGAGATTCGAGAAACTATTATTGGTTGGCAATTTGAAAGCATTGAGTTCTTTGTTCTCGTAAAATAATCTTCCGCCCGTACCGTTATTTTTTACATTAATATAAATTTTAATTGGTAAATCTACTTGGTTTTTACCGGAATTCCAATACGGATTTACATAAGTACCAACATTTAATCTCAAAGTGAAATCTTTATTAATCGAACGCACAGTCTTGCGATCCATTTCCATGGGGTCCGAAATATCAGTGCTGGCAAGTGAAATCGCAGAGTGTGGCAAAATGTCTTCTTTATCTCCAACTTCATTAGCCAACGTCGAATTTTTTAAGATGAAGGAATCATCTTGATTTTGAATAGCTACAACCTTATTTGTTATTTCAAAAAGAGAAGATTCCTTGTTTTTGTATACAAGTTTTAATAAGGGATTGTGTATAAAAACGTCGTCTGTTATGCCATTGGCTGCCGCAATAAATTTAATATTATGTTGAATCAAAAGAGATTCAATTAGGGGGGAATTACCAAGCATAAATATTTTTTCGAAGTTTAAGTTATTGTCATATAGCTTTTTTCTTACCGAAGATTGTTTGGACTCGTCACCAATTACCTTAAGATCGCCACCTATTCGGGTGACCATATTTAAAGGAGAGAGAATGGTCCAAGTTAACCTTCGCTGATTCCAGTCGTCTATTAATAGGTTTCCTTTTATTTCGTTTTGTCTTGTTTTTAAGTAATTTATCAGATCAATACTATCTTTGGTTAAGGTGGCGTTAATTCTTTGGCCGTGATCAGCGATAGCTAACTGTGCTGAAGAAACATTAAAAAGCGTTGCCAAGATGACTGAAACAACAATTAGAAAATGAAATGAAATCTTTTTGAACTTTTCAAGATATTCAAGAGCCCAAAACAAAACTAATCCAGCGAAAACAGACAATGGTATGGCCGAGAAGAAAAGAGCTCTGGCGGAAGGGATGTCCACATAAAAAAGAGGGCCTTGTCCCAAAATGAAGACTGTCACAACCCACACACCCAGAAAACCGACCATAATCCTGTTTTTAAAATGTTTAAAAAGGGAAACGATTAGTCCTGCCAATCCAAAGAATGCCAAGGTGGCCCCCAGTAATTCTGGATATTCGTAAGGTGGTATTAGGAAAGCTTTCATGTGCGGGGAGTTGTTGAAAATATTGAAGATTTTTTCTTTAACGGGGAATAAGGTGATTACGGCGAATAGCCCAAGTATCGCCAAAACAGACAACACAAAAAATAAAAATTTGTTACCAATTATGGTTCTGTAAATATTATGTCGGTTGATAACTAGGAAAAGAATAGCCATGGCCAACAAAATGAACGCGGTTAAGAAGGCGGTGAACTGATGCACAAGCGGAATAACGATAACGATTAAAGTCAAAAGAAGAATTTTTATCCAAATTGAAATTTTCCGATCGTTTTCTTTGGTAGGGAGGCATTCGAGAAAAATTAGGAACGCCAAGGAGAAAAAGATTTCGCCAATTAAATTTTGAAAATGATAACCAGGAGTGTAAACGTAACGAAGGAATCTAAGATTCATTGCGGCAAATACAAAGACAAGCAAGCTGGCGCGATTACTGCTGGTTATTTTGAAAATAATTGAAGAAGCAAGTCCGGCGAGAGCAATTGCCGTCACAAAAGAAAACCAGGCTACAGATTTATATTGGTCTTTGGTAAAGGAAATGACCGCTGCTGTGAGAGTGTGTAGTGCTGGAGTAGAAAAATCGGTCGGGTCTCGGTTTAAATCCTCAGATTTTGAGTAGTTTGGCAGGGAATGGTTATTTATAACGTCTTTCGCCCAGTAAATAGATTTTTGAACATCTCCAGTCGGTAGTTGATTGTGGATAGAAATGAAGGGTATTAATAAAAAAGAAAGGATGACGGCAATAAGAATAATATTTGGTATACGCCACTGAATTTTTTTCATTGAACCAAAATATTCCCTTCTAACCTTATCGATAATTAAGAAAAAAATGGGAGAAAAAGAGTAAATGACTAGGACGGGGATGGATAATGGTATGTGTAAAAAAGATAAAATTAATGTACCAATGGTGGTCCAAAAAATACCAAAAGAAAAGGAAAGAGATAGCCAGATAAATTCTGGTAAGGCGCGACGAAAAACAATTGCAGCTAAAATTGAACCTGGAACAAGGAAAAGCAAAACTAAGGCCGCGAAAATCATAGTTGTTCTATCAAGGAAACAAACTTTGATCCGATTTCCGGCCATGACCATTTTTTCCATTCATCCTTAGTTTTTTTAACAAATTCTTCTTTTGCTCCTGGTTTCAAAGCGAACGTAATGGATTTATAAAGTGAGTCGAGATTATCAGGATTGTATAAAGTCCAATTATGTAGAGTTTCAGGAATGATCATTTTTCTTATGCCAACTGCTCCAGCGATTACTGGAACGCCAGTTTTTAATCCCAAAATTGTTCTGAATGAAGATTTATTTTCGCAAGCCTTAGAATTATCAACCGGATCGATTAAAACACTTGATTGTCTTGCAAAATTTTCTGATTGTCTGACATCAAATCTTCCCCAAAAGTGTATTCGATCGGAGTTTTTAAGTTTAGTGGTTTGTTCTCTAACCAGTTCGAAATCAATTCCATCTCCTATAAATAGCAGATGAACCTTTGAAAAATCAGTTGATAATTTTTCCCAAATAGAAAGAATCTGATCAACTCTGTGTCCAGAGGCTAAAGAAATGCTGCCGATGTAAGTAACAATTTGAGCATCTTGAGGAATACTAAATTTTTGACGTACGTCAGGTGCAGAAATTTCTTCTTCGGTGCTTATTCCGGTTGGCACAAGTTCAACCCGATTAGATTTTAATTCGTTTCTGTATCTATTTACCAGTGCCGGAGAACAAGCTGTAACGAGTTTGGCTGTTTTTGCACCCTTCTTTTCCATCTCAGACATATAGAGCCTGCCCCAAAAAGACATTCTAGAAGCGCTTTTTTCGTCGTCATCAACGTCTAAAACGATGGGAATGTTTTTGTCTATTCTGGCAGAAACATTTTGAGGATGAGCTTTCTCCAAAATCACTAAATCGGGTTTGTACGATCTTAGGGCTTTTTCTAACTTCTTTTTGCCTGCTATGAGGCGTCTTAAAGTAGTAAACAGGTGATGTTTTTTTTCGTTTGTTGATTTAATTGCTGGCCCCACAATGGAAATCAAAGAATCGCTTTTTTCCGGATTATTTCCCAACGTCAAAATCTTTACACGATGTCCTCTTTTTTGGAGCTCTTCGGCTAGAGGAACAGTCCTACCAATAATGGTGGAACTTTCCGGAGGAAGAGTGGCTAAAAAAATGATTTCCATGCTCAATAAGCCCTTAGCGGGTAACCTCTAAAGTTATTAATTCCATTGCGGTTTACCTTACATTAAGCTGCCTTCTTAAGGCAACCTTAGTTAAGTTCGTAAGTGATAAAGACCGTGGCCTGAATTTCCTGAGTTCCAGACGGTACTGGAGGGGCAACGGATTTCTCCAAAGCAACGTCACCGCCCATGCCGACTGCTGCATTATAAGTAGGGAAGTTGTTTGAAGCAGAGAAGGTCTTTATTCTTCCAAGAGAAACTCCTAATTTTTTCGCGAGGTCTTTCGCTTTTTGTTGAGCATTTTCGATAGCTTCTTCTTGAGCTTGGGTTTGAAGTTTTTCCGGATCATCTATTTCAAAAACTAAATTTCCAGAATTGTTTGCACCCTGTGCGGTTGTTTCTGTGAGAATTACGCCGATTTTAGATAAATCCCTTATTTTGACTTGAATGGTTTCGGAAGCTTCGAAGCCTCTTAAGGTTTGCTTGCCCTCATTCCAATCGTACTGAGGATTAACTGAGATGTTCGTCGCTTTCACATCTTCAGTTTTTACTCCTTGTTTCTTTACCGCACTCATAACAGCATCAAATCTTTGAGTTAACAAATTCATGGCTGCCACAGCAGTTGTTTGTGGCCCAGTGTTAACGCCAATTGAAATTTTGGCGATATCGGGTTTGGCGGTGGCATCTCCTGATCCAGTGATAGTTATTTCCCGTTTACTGTCTATCTCTTTTTGCTGTCTTTGCGGTTGAGACAAAATGTATTGTCCGACGAGATAAAAAAGACCGGCAACAATAACCGCGATGATCAAAGGTGAACCAAATTTTGAACCAGAAATATTTTCCATAAAATGATTTTTGTTAATTTTAAATTACGAATCAAACCCGGATTTATCCGGATTGTGAACTTTTGAATAATTAATAAGGAACTTAATTTATGCCTTAATTGTATTCTATTTTTGGGTTACTATGAAGTTACCCACAGTGAACTTTCACATTCGGAGGTCTTGGCAAAATTTCTTTGCCTAAAAAAATAACTTTTAAAGGAGCAACTATGTACAGCGAGCCTGTTTTGAGCGCGGCTAAATCTTTTATTCGGCAACCTCTCGGTTGGGTGTTTACCCCAAATGAGGCGAGAGCCATTAACGCCTTTTTCACTAACCGTGACAAGCGTGTTTTTTTTATGCACACATTGCCTGCCAGTGTTGGGTCAACTTTGCTTGCAATGTTCTCCCGCATGAAAAATCCCAGAGGACTGCGGGGAGTGTTCGTTGATTCTTTTATTCCTCAGTTTTTAGCTACTCAACTTAAGGAAGTAACGGATGCGTTTGGCGGGGATGAAGCATCCTTCTTAAAGGAACGTCGAATTGTTTCTTTGGATGCTTTTCTTTCTTATTCCCAAGAAGCGAGATCGCTTTTTGAGGAATTTATGAAACGGGCGACTCTGGATCCGGAGTATCTTGAGGTGTTGGCGCAATCCAGCAAGGCGCAAAAATTTTTGGCGCTTTGGCTGAATGAGAAATATGGACACAACTCAATTGCACGAACCGGATCACTTTGGCTTTGCTGCGAGAAGATTTCCATTCTGGCTGTCAAAAGCATGGAATGGAGTAGACCGGGAGCAGGCTATATCGAACTCTCTACTCGATATGTCGATATGTCTTCGGCGGGTTGCTATCCCATAGAAAATGAACTTGAGGCGGGGTGGGGAATAGATCGCGCTTTAATCTCAAAAGCAAGAGATGAAGCCTTCGCGACATATGATCGGCTGGCAGGAGCAAACTTTGATGGTCCCTTCCCGAACTTTTTGCGAGAACAATTCGGGAATCTATATACAAATTCTTCAAAAGATCTGGAAATGGGAGTTACTGGAGAAACCTGCGATGTGCTTGGAAATCTTTTACCTGCTTCCGCTTTGTCTTCTGTCGGTATGTGCGTTTCCGGAGAAGCATTTGGGGAAGTTTTGTCTCATCTTATTTTAGACGGGACACCTGAAAACCTTGCTATTGTCGAGTTGATTTTGGAAGAGACTCAAAAGATCGGCGCACAAGAATTTGGACGTTATCACGAACCAACTCCCTGGAAGAGGACGCATTGGAAGTATCTAAATCCAGAAAAATTTTTGGGATTTGCTGAATCAGGAATTCCAAGAATGGAACCGATCGTGAATTATTTGAGAAAAGAAATTGAGGATGCAATTGAAGCTTCAATTTCTTTAAGAATTGGTGTCACAAATTCAGATAATTTCCAAAATTTACTTGTGGCTTCGGGGTTTAGTTCAGAACGGACTAAGTTCGACAAACTTCCTGCGGAGTTTGAGGGGAAGACTATTACATATAAAGGATTAATGACGTATCGGGGGTGGCGTGATCTTCAAAGAATGGGCTTTTGTACCCACTTGCGAACCTTGCTTACTTCTCGTCTTGGATTCTACAAGTACGACAAGTTGAGATTTGCCCCACTCGATGAGGCCTTTGCGGCAGCCGACAAGACGGGAAGAGAAATAGAAACTCTGCTTACACAAAAAGGTGTTCCAGGAGAAGCAAAACAATATCCTCTTGCTTTGGGCCACATGATCGGTTTTTCGGTGGGAGCAAATCTTCGTCAATGGGAATTCTGTAATTGGCAGAGATCAAAGCCAAGTGTGAATCATGAAGTTCGACAGATTTTTCTTTCTGGAGAAGCGTATCTTCGTGATCTTCTTCCTTGGTGGTCAAAATTATCTAGGGCGGATACGACACCGGCTTATGTGTTTGCAAGGGGAGCTCTAAGCTTTCCTCTCAAAAGTAAGAATTAAATTCCAAGTCCTGCCAAAAAAGCAGGACTTTTTAAATTCAAAAAATATAATACAACAATAAATGGTCACTATGTCAAATCATGTATGTTTTAATTTTGTTAAAACATATCTATTGACTTTTTTTAAATTATATGCTAATATTTCCGTCGGATGGTTTCCCTAGCGCTAGTTCCGGAATAAAGGGATTCCACTTGCTCCTTGTTGGTTGTACGCGGTAAAGCCGAGCATAAATCAAGGGCTTAAACGTGCCTCAACCGACAAGAATCTTCCTTCACAGATTTCTGCACGAAACTGGACTCTGGGTCCCGGAAATTGCAGGAAACTCTGAAGGGTTCGTTTCTTCGCTTGCGCCTTGTTCTGCCATGTGGGTAGAGTCCGGGAGCAAAGCGAAATTCGTTTGTGTTCGTTTCTGTGTTTCGGTTAAATTTTGTTTTTTCGACAGCGCGAGGCGGAGAAGACTTCCTTCTCTAGGCTCGCAACAAAAGAGGTCGTGCCTGCCAAACGAACGGCGGCATAGACCTGAAAAGAGATTCGATGGCGCAGCGAATCAAGAAGAGCGCCTCGGTCTCAAAAATCGCGAGACTGGCCGGTCCAAAAAGGTAACTGACTGATCGACCAGATACTCGCAAGGCTTCTGACCTGGTTCGGGCCGATTGCGGGACGTTTCATCAAAAACCCGCTTATCGCCCCGCGCGAAATGGCATCCCCGGATTTTTTCGCCTAGTGCACAGGCGGTCGCGGTAAATCAACCCGCGATATACCGGCAGCCAATCATCGCCAGGCCAGAATTTAGACCCCGATTGAGGAAAGTCTCGACGCAAGTCGAAGGACAATCCTTAATCGGGGTCGTTTCAATTTAAGGGAATACATTTGTCTTATTAATTGTTAAAGGATTAAAATAATCACATGGAAAGAAATTTGGTATACGAGTTACAGCAAATGGGTTTAGATAAAAACGAAGCCAGCGTGTATTTGGCTGCTTTGGAATTGGGGCCATCTCCGGTGCAAAAGATTGCGCAGAGGGCAAGAGTTCCAAGGGCAACAACCTATTTAGTTTTAGATGAACTTAAAAAGAAGGGTTTGACTTCTACATACGAACATGGAAAAAAGATATACTTTACTGCGCAAAATCCATCTCAGTTAGAAGGATATTTAAAGAAGCAGGAAAACGAGCTTAAAGTTCGTCAAAAAACTTTAGAATCCTTAGTTCCAGAATTAGAAAGACGAGGACAATTTCCGGAATCCGTTCGACCAAGAGTCAGGTATTATGAAGGGAAAGAAAGTTTCCCGGCATTTAGAAGAGATTTGTTAAGTAAAAGAAGTGATGAAAAAGAAGTTTATTCTCTTTTGAATGTTGAAGGTCTTAAGAAAGTTGTTGGAGATCTCGGTAGCTTAACAAACAAGAGAGTCAAAGAAGGCGTTAAAAGTCGCGTTATTTTTAATGATCCAAATAAAGTTTATATTAAATTTGATAATGAAGAAGAATTAAGAGTAGGCAAAGAAGTCCAGGAATCTCAATTTCCAGTAACTGCCGACGTGTCTATTATCGGAAGTAGTGTTGGTTTGATGCCTTATGGTGACCCATTTAGAGCGGTAATTATTGATGATCCTGATGTTGCCAAGACGTTAGTCTCACTTTTTGAATTAGCCTGGAAGGGTATCGAAAAGAACTAAAGTAAAAACTCATCGATGAAGAGGTTGTCAAAACTCTTGACAATTTCTTTGTTTAGGAGTAAATTATAGTGTTTTTGGTTGGTCTCTCAATCTCTAGGTGAAGGAGGTCCTCTCATGGGAGGTATTTAACCCCTCGCTGCCACCCAGGCGGGTGAGGGGGATTTCCCCCTCACCCAGAGATTAAGAGAGACTGTTTCAAAGGGTTCTTTTGGAAAAGGAAAGGAGGAAAAAAGATGGGGATTTGAGTGGCAGCTTTGATGATGACGCCTTTGTTTTTGGAAGAAAGAAAGAGCCCAAAAGGGTTCGGAAAGGATCTGGAATGGACCGAAAGAGATTTTTGGAAAATCAATAATTCGCGCCACGACGGCCCCGGAAGGACCAAATGAGTTGAAAAAGCGGTAAAACGCCTAATACAAGCTCATTTTGTCCCATCATTTGAGCCCGGAATCGCAATGTCTATGGAAATGTCCAAGACAAAGCGATCCGGGCTCGTTTCAATTTTGGCGAAATGTTTGCGAGTCTAATAGGTATTACTTTTTTGATAAAAAAATAACAAAAATAGTAGACTGTCAGATAAATGAACTAAAATAGTGATTAAAAAAAAGGCCAAGAAAAGCCAAAAGAGTATAGTTTAATATAAACAAGTGTCATAAAGCTTGACAAAATATTTTTTCAGGAGTACAATGACCAGTTCTGAAATGAGATATTCCGCTGATCTGATCGCACGGTATCAACATAGAGCAAAGTAATTGCGTTGATAGGAACGGGCACGGCATATATTTTATAGCGGGTTTCATTCTATATACCCGCCCGCCGATAAAGCCTTTAGTTCTTAGCAACTCAATTCCTGGAGCCCTTCGTAATCTTTGCGAAGGTGGTTCTATTAAAGATCCTGATTAGCGAACAGATAATGTTTTCCAGGACTTTTGACAATTTATTCCCCTTGAGCGCTTTAAAAAAAACGCTGAAGGGGGAGCATGACTAAAACACTTTGAAGCGAGTGCTCAGTCGTGCTCTATGAGGAGTCGAATAAACCTACAACGAACGGGAGGGAACGGAAATGGCTCGACACTTTTGGCGCAGTTTTATCGTAGTGTGCGGGAAATGCGGACATCGGAATCGCCCGCACCCTTCGCCGCGCGAGGGTATCCGGCTGGCCTTGTTGGACCAATTGCCAGAGTGCCGTGAGTGCGGAAAGGAGCTTCATTGCGATCCTGGTAACCGGCCCCTCGCACAGACGCTTCGGCAGGAACTCCAGCAAGAAGCAAGACTTGTGGCGGCAAGTTAATTCCGCTCGTCAGGTTTCTAGCAAAGCGCAACAGCGCGCCTGGCGTGAGTGGGGATCCGAAAGTAAACAATAACTTTCGGGCGGGACCACAGCAAACGGACGAACTCGTTCGTCCACTCCTCTTTCTCGATAAAAATTTGTCGTGAAAGAGGAGGTATCTGAAGGCGGTCTTAATAGAAAACTAGTCTTTAGAAAAGGGGATAGAAATGAATCAATGGATTCGATTTTTCTTCGGGGCACCTCGTCGATTTCTGGTTTCGGCGATTGCGATTGTCGTCCTCGCGGCGATTGTTTACTTACGTCCGGGACTGGTCTTCGGCGCCGTCGATCGTTTGGCTTGCGAGCTTTGGCCTGCAATCCAAGCATTCCTCGTTTTTGTGGTTGTAGTCTATGGGTTTCGGCTCATAGTCTTCGGTCGCGGCGGAGGAAGTCGACGGAGGTAACCTTCTGCCGTTTCAAAACGGCCCGGCCAGCGTAGCTTTTTGCATAGTTGGCCTTCTCCTCCTTCGGTGGAATATCTCCAGTATTCTGCCGAGTGAGGGGGAAGTTTGTAGTAAAATTTGATGCCGGGGTCCGAGGGTTCCTCGAAAGGTAAGACTTCGTATCAGGAATGGCTGACTAGGGAAGAAAAGGGTGGCACCTTTTTATCTAGTTGGAACCTGGTCTTGGTTTTATCAAACCTCCTGTAGAGCCAACTGCGGGCGTTGTTTGAGGCACAATGTTAGGGAAATACAAAGCACAATCAAGTATCCGTCTTTCCCCGAAAATTTTTCGGGACCGGAAGGGCGAGGGCAGTTTGCCCGAAGATGCCATTGTGCGGAGTTCTCAAGCCTCCATCTTCTCTTGTTACTTTTTGGTAACAGAAGAAGGTAGAGGCAAAAACAATCGGAACAGGGAGAATAAACATGGCATGCTACTGCGGTGAAAATGTTCGGCATCGAGGACGGCTGATTGAAGTTACTTTTCGTTATGGATGTTTCCATTTCGCGAAAGTGATCAAAGGCAAGCCGTTGCCGGGGATTGGTCTTAGCTGGGATTATGCTTCGAAGAAAAAAGAAGTTCTTCGGACTACCCGCAAGATCATGCGCTATTTGCGCCGGTGTGGTCTCGTCAACACAAAAGACAGCCTTACCGCTTGCCGAACCTGCACTTCGTAAGTGCGGAGCTTTTAAGGAGAGCTTGGCGTCAGAATCTCCTTGCACCTGACTTTAAACCAGTCGGGTGTCCCTCTCAATCTTTAATAAAATTTAAAGCTTGAGAGGGGAAAAAATGGCGCAATGCAGGGTGACTCGCCAATTTTTTAGGCGATGCTGCTTATGTGTCATGAGATTTGGAAAGCATCTTTTTTACAAGAGCTTTCACCTCTCGGATAACCAGGTGTTGCGCCTCTCGCACACTCGGGCCGAAAGGGAATCTCAAGGGATTGTGAGCTCCGATCCCGAAGTCCTATTCCTCTTTACCCCTAGGACAGCTTCTTTTGAGGGAAGAAGCAAGCTTTGTCAGTGCCGAAAATGGTGCTGGAGAGAACAAAGCAATCACCATGTTTTTTCTCAAAAAAAACGCGTCAGCTCTTTCGTAATTGTGTGGAACAAAGTTTCTTCACTACTTTTACGAAGGGAGATAGTCATGGCACGTTTTGTTGAGAAGAATTTCGAACTTACAATTGGTGGTTTCTGCGGTGATTACGAAGGAAATTGTGGTTACTTCACAGTTCGGATTCCATTGAAGACCTGGTCTAACGGGCATGAGACCAGAGTTGATAGTGGGGAATCCGAGATTGAATGGAATCAGAGGGATAATAGGTTCGTGCCCACCATCAGCTTTGACACTTACACCTGTTGTAATGAGTCAGAGTAACAGGGAAAACGGTTCACGTTGGTGAAAGGCGAATACCGACACATCCAAATTTCGCCCCGGTCAGCTCTTATGCTGGCCGCTCTATCAAGTTTTCTAACAAAAATGTCATTACGATGAAGGAGTATTCGCGACTGACGAAGGAATCTTATGAAGCAAGGGGATTGCTTCGGTTATCTTCGGTAACCTCGCAAAGACGAGCGATAAAATTGGAAAATTTGATGGGGCGAATAACATCACAAACACCAGACAGAAAGGGATCATATGTCCAATGTTTCCACTCGCGTGCGCTTGAACGACGGTCGCTACGGAACCATCAAGCATCTCTTCGGCGGCAACGGCGAAGGGAACGTGGCTCCGGCGACGATCCAGGTCGGGGACAAAGATGTCCGCGACTTCTTGAGGGAAGCCAAGAAGGCAAACTTCAAGAAGAACGTTGACCTGGGCAAGTCCTTAATGCTCGAAGCCACGAAGGCTATCGGGGCGAAGAATCTCGCCGGCGCCCTCAAGGCGATGTGGAAGAACCGCTACGCTTGCGCGTGCTATCTGGCTGATGAGGCCAGCAAGCGCGAGCGTCGGTTTGCTCCCATCGACAAGGGTTTCCATGAGTTGGAACTCATGGAAAACTTCCTCGAAGATCGCATCAAGGCGGCTGGGGGAGAAGTGCCTGCAAAGTTCAAAGGACATTCGAACAACGGAGGTTTAAACGGCGCTAAAAGGAAGTAGCGTCGCAGGGTAGTTAGAAATCGGTCCGTGTTAACGGAATGGCGAATACCGACACATCCAAATTTCGCCGCCTCTCCAAAGGAATCATTAAAGATTTCTTTGGAGAGGGTCTAGTGATCTTCAATGCACAAAGAGACCAATTGGATCTGGCAAGGGTGTGAATTAAAGGCATTGTCTTTTTGGGTAACCAGTCCCAAAAGTTGATGATGATACTTGATTCACATGGGTTATGGGATCTGATTCCTGATTAACAGGATGATGGTGTACGACCTAAGACTGGGGTATTTCGAGAAAAAGGCCTTCTCGGGGATACCTGAGTTCTTGAAAACCCACCCAAGATAGGGGTTAATACGGTTTCCTTGCCACTTCTACAAAAAGCGGGGGCGAACTGGTATCGACAGGCGGCCAAGAGAAATGTCTGGACGTGGTAGTCCAATCAGGAAAAAAGCCCTTGCTTAATCTTGAGACATTTTTGCAACCGCACTGGAACCGGGTTCGATTCCCGGCGCCTCCATTCGGTAACAAAATACCAAGCAGGGTATATTGTTATCTTCTCTTTGTTGAGATGGGAATTGAAGGGCATTTTTAAAAGCAAACTGCTTTGCTTTTTAAAACGCCCTGGCTTCGGAAGGAGCCAAAATTCCGTCTTGCGGAATTTTGGCGGAGGAGAAGGATTCCCGGCGCCTCCATTTCAATCTATTGTTATTTTATTGTTACAAACACCAGATTTCTGGTGTTTTTTAATATCTTTAAAATAAAAATCCCAAACCGGTTAAGGTTCGGGAGAATTTGCGAAGGTACTGATGTCTTCCAAAAGTCCGAGAAGGGAACTTTCTTTATAGACGAGGATTGGCGGTAACTTTTGATGTCGATCCCACAGATTTTTTGGCTGAACTGTCGGATTCTCAAAATCGGGAAAGTTACGTGAAAACTCATCTACAAATGTTTTTCCTTCAGGAGGAGCATGACCTACAACATCGATCGATCTTTGGATTTTCTCGGGACTAGCTTGCCAGCCTTCCGCGAGTTTTCGGAAGAAAGGGTGAACAGGAACCGAATCTCCGCTTCTCCGCCGCTTGCGATATTTTCTTCTCTCGACTTCCTTTCGATTTCTTGCCGATTGCTCTTCATTGGATTCCGATTTTCTGGGGAGAACTATTTCGGCATAGGCGTCGAAGATGATGCACCAAAGCGCTTTTTGTAAAACGGAGGGCCAGCTATAAATGTCAAAATCGGAAACTGTCCCATCTTGTTCAATGGTTGCTGAAGAGTATCGTCGGTGGTTCCCTTTGTCCCAAAAGAAGTTGATGTGAACGCGTGGATAAACGCACCAGGTTCCTTCGGTTTTATCTTCTCGTACGAAGGAAAAAGAACGGAGTCCGGTGCAATTCAGCGCCGCAACATCAATTACAACCTTGTCTCTTCCACCTGAAAGCACGAGATGGGGATTTGATTCATTGGCAATCGATGCCCAAAGGTTAGACAGAAATTGTTCATAGGCTTCCAGGGGTATGGACTCCAACTGGTTGAAAACAGGAATCGTCTTTTTGCTTTCCCTGTCCACCCTCTCTTTGATTTCAGCAATGATTGAAGCGAGAGCAGAGTATTCTTGCTGCTTGCAGGAAAACGGCGCGTAAAGAATTCTTATGCCCTTGCCGCTCTTCGGTTGAACTGCTCGAGGAGACATTTTTAGGGAAGCCATCAGGACGTCGAATTGATCGTCGCTGTATTGGTCCTCTAGTATCGGGACTAATTGGTATCCATAGTGCATGAGTCCCTGAACTGCGAAGCTCAGAAGTTTCATCACCTCAGCATCTTCTTTGTGGACAGCTTTGCAGAGAACACTAATAAGGTTCCAACACTGCATATGCATTTCTGAAGGTTTGAGAACACAACGTTCTTCCAAATCTTTTCCGCAGAAACAAAGCAGGAGGAACGACTCCGGGACTTCTTCTTTGTCATCGCAGTCCGGTGGTCTTGAATGAAGAACTGAGGCGTAAAGAAGGTGGTGAAAAAATCGTTTTACGTTTCCTTCTGCCGATAACGCAAATCGAAGCAGCCGGGGCAATACAACTTTTTCCGTTTCCTGACGAGGATCAGGAGTGTAGCATTCGGCTATCAACATTTCTCTCAAAAGCTCTGCTGTCATGGTGTTGAAGAGCCTTTGGTCCAGTTTTTGGAGTTCTATTCTGGCTTGATTAGGAGAGATTGTTGAAGCCTTGATTTCAGATCTTAATACTTTTGTTAAGAAACGAACGCGGCTGCGAAGTTTGCTGTAATCTGAACAGATTTCGCTGGGTTTGAGTTTTTTCTTGGCCATTTATCCATCTCTTCTGCTTGAGGAATTTCAAAAGAACGACTCACAAAAATGACCTTATTTGGCAATAATGTCAAGGATTCTTGGTCGATTTCAGTTTTTATTTATTCTGTAAAAATTACTTTTTTATTTCCTTGAAAGCATCCAAATACTTTTGAGAAATTATCGGCCATGAAAAATTTTCTAAGGTAAACAGTCTAGCTTTTAAACCAAAACTTTTTGCCGCATCCTTGTTCGCTAAAAAACTATTGATCTCTTTAACGAATGCATTCGTGTTTTTTGATTCCACCAAAATGCCATTTTCACCATTTTTTATTGCCTCTGTTATTCCCTCAATTTGAGAAGCAATAACTGGCAAGCCGCAGCTTGCTGCTTCAAGAGTAACTAATCCAAAACCCTCAGCGTCATTTGGAATCGAAATGTTAGGCATGATAAAAATATTTGATCGATTGTATAAAAACCCTAATTCTTCATTTGTTACTTTCCCCAAAAGAAATACTTGTTGATTAAGTTTTTTTATATCAATAATTTTTTGGATGTTATCTTTTTCAGAACCATCTCCCGCAATTAAAAAAAGTGTGTTGGCAGGAAGCTTCGGAATGACATTTTCGACAAACCAGGAAACGCCTTTTCGTTTTATTAAACGTCCGACTGTCAGTAAAATATTTTTATTCTCCAAATTTATATTTCTGAATGAATTTGAATCTGGTGGTAAAGATTTAAAATAGACATCATTAATTCCGGGAGGAATGACTTTTGTATTTATGACACCAAACTTGCTTTTTAATAAATTTTCAACGTGGGAGCTGATGCAGATATATAGATCAAATTTTTTGAAAAATTTCTGTAAATACCATTGATAAATCTTGGAATCCCAAACGATATCAAGGCCGTGAACTTCAATTATTACTGGTTTTCTGGCTAACTTTTTAAGAAGAAAGCCAACAAAAGATAAAACCGGATCGCCGATATGAATGGTGTCGAATTGATTTATTTTCCAAAGGGCCCTGAAAAAAGAGATAAAAATAAATAAGGGGATAAAATAGAAACCGCGTTTGTTCGCAATTACTAAAGTTTTTGTTCTCGTAGAAAGGGAAGAAGTTAATTCGTAGCTGAATTTTTCCATACCTCCTGTTGCGGGAGGGTATGATCGAGTTATAAAAATTACGGACGGCTTTTTATTGGTCGGACTTATCTGGTCCATTGTTCTTTTGGTCGTATGAAGACTTGCGAGCGTGATAAAGTAGTTCTTCAAGTAACATTCTTTGACGGCGAAGCATATCTGCCAGTAAAGCAATAGTGAAAAGAAAAGTTCCTAAAAGAATGAGAACCGCAGAGAGGGTGACAAGCGATCGATAGGGGAATGTTTGTCCGGTACGAAGCCAATGAAAAAAAACAAATAAACCTGAAATTAATCCTATGCCGCCAACAAAAGTGGCTAATGTTCCAAAAACTTGGAAAGGACTGAGATCTCTTAGGGTTCTAAAAAATATCGCTAACCATCGGAAACCATAAACTAAAATATTACTGGCAACCCTAGATTTGCCAACTTCTCTTTCTCCGCGAACTTCAAGCGGAACTTCTTTGATTCTTAAACCTTTGGTCACAGCGTCAAGAATTACTTCATGAGTATACGTGAATTTGCCAAAAAGAGTTAGTTTCAGCGCAGCTTCACGGCTGTAGGCGCGATAACCGCAAGAAACGTCAGTAAACTTTTTATTCAAGGCCTTATTAACAATAAACCTAACCATTTTATTTCCAATCTTTTTCATTGTCGGCATTTTGGGGTATTTTTTAGGATCTGAAAAACGTGTACAAGTGGTGATGTCTGTCCCATTAGATAAAATCGGTTCAATAAGTTTGACCATATCTCTAGGGTTGAACTGTCCATCACCATCCATGTGAACGATAATATCCGCACCTCTTTTTAGTGCTTCCTGGATTCCAGTTTGAAAAGCGATACCGACTCCGCGGTTAATTCCATGAGAAACGACCTCCGCACCGCACTCCTTAGCGTATTTGACCGTTTGATCCTTTGAGCCGTCGTCTATTACCAAGACTGTTTTTTGAGAAATTCCCTGGATAGATTCAGGGACATTTTGGATAACCTGACGAATGGTTGCTTCCTCGTTCAAAGCAGGAATTACTATAATAAGTTTTTTGGGGGAATTGCTCATCTCAAATATGTGAAGAGTAATATTATATTAAAAGTTAAGATAAATCAAGATACGGTCGGACTAGTATTCGGATGAACTTTGTTGAACTTGTAAGCTGAAAAATTCGAAAAAAGATATATAGCTGAAAGTAAAACAATGAGACCCGCATAACGTGTTTCATCCAAGGAAACAAGTGTTCTAAAAACCGCTTGGACAATTACCGCAATCGCAAAACCTTTTATCATTATTGGGTTAGTCATTAAGTGTTCAAACGAAATGGCAGGTTTTAAAAGCTGCTGGTGAACTCTCCCCATGGAAAGTCCTGAAAAACCTGAACTAATCCCCATAACCAAGGGAAGAAAAATAAACGCAAAAGCAGATTCAAGAACAAGAGACATTGTTAGTTGGTCTCCTTTTTGGGAGATCAAATAGATTCGGTAGAAGTTGTCCATTAAAGCAGCGCCCCAAGCAATGGTTGTTAAATATACAATACCGTCCACGGTTTGGTTAAAAGCTCTGTTGGCAAACGCCAAGCGTTTGGCGACAATAATCTTGATAATTTCATTTAGAAACGCAATTAAAACGGCACTAGTTAAGACAGATAACAAATCTGTCTTAGAAATAAGATCAAAAGGAGGGGCCATATTCAAAGATACAAAAATGATTTGAATAGACTGAAGAAAGGCAAAAATAATTATCCAGCAAAAAGCGCCGGCAAAGAAAAGTTTAGCGAGAAGTCTTTTGGGTTCAGGTTCTCTTCTGTCCCACCAGAGAACCAGTGCAACAAAAAACAAAATTGGAACTAGTGAAATAAAGAGGGATAAAACTAAGGGCACAATCTAATTGTATTATTTTAAAAAATTTATTTCTAGCGTGAACGGAAAAAAATCAATTTGGTACAATGAATACATGAAAGCAAAATACTTCGTGTGGAAAAGTTTTTTAATCGTCCTCGTCTTTTGTCCTGTCTTTGTTTCAGCTGCCACTTTGAGCTTGGAAGACGTTATTAAAGACTTTGAAAAAGTTTATGGAAGAAAGCCTACTAATACAGAGTTGAATTACTGGAAGGGCAGAAGAAGCGATAAAAAAGATAACCAAGCCATGTTGGGGGCAATGTATTATGACAAGGCTAAAAAGGCTCAACCAAGCAGTTCAAAGAGTACGGGGACATCAATTGTAAGTATGGTGCCCGATGCATTTAAACAAGTTTTTAATAGGGCTCCCAATAAAGAAGAGAAAGCTTGGTGGGTCGCTCGCGCTTCTTGCGGAAATTTTAAGAAGTATAATGACATGCTTGTATCGATGAAATACCACAAGGCAAATAATGTAACGAAAGGAACTGGCGGAAAAGAGCAATTTTGCGCCCCCAAAACTTCTTCAACTTCAACGAAAGTTTCTGTTAATTCAGGTTTAGGAATCAGCGGGAACGCAAAAGGTCCGATCGTCAAAATTGGAATTTGGTTATCTAAAAAAACTGTTGACGTAACCTCTGAGGGTCAATTTGCAATTCAAACTTCTGAAGGAAAAAAAGTTTTTAAAGCTGGAAGCGTGATAAAAGTTTCTTATTCAAATGGACGTTACTTTGCAAGGGGAACAAATTTTAAAGGAGACTATGATGGACCTGTAAAATTTATTCCGATAGGTGGTTCAATATTAAAGGTTGCTAATTATTCTGATGTAGGCGCGTCGGGAACAAACTATAATCGTTTCCGCGGAAATATCATTGTTCAAAGAAATAGCGAAAACAATGGTTTGTGGGCAATCAATGAGTTGCGAGCAGAAGAATATGTAAAAGGTTTGGCAGAAACTTCGGATAATGCTCCCGAGGCTTTTCGACGAGCTTTAGCTGTCGCCGCAAGGACATATGTCCTTAATCACAATACGTTAGGAGGTCGTCAACCTCATAATGGTTTCGATATTACTAATACTCCTAATGATCAGTGGTATCGCGGATATAATTACGAATTGCTAATTCCTGGTTTTGCTGCTGCGGTAAAGACGACCGTTGGGCAAGTTTTAACATACGAAGGGAAATTAATTGCTTCATTATATTTTTCAGGAAGCGATGGAAGAACTCGCAGCGCTAAAGAAGTTTGGCATACATCAAAATTCCCATACTTGTCAGGGAAGCCGGATCCTTATGGCGGTAAAACCCTGCGTGGTCATGGTGTTGGAATGAGCGGTGACGGTGCCGTGAATTATGCCAGAAAAGAGGGGTGGGACTATAAGAAAATTCTCAATTATTACTATACAGGGATAAAATTGGAAAGAGGTTATTGATTTGTGAAAAATTGGGTTATTTTTCTTGCTTAAGAAGCCAATTTGTGGTACAAATTATATTATAAATTAAATGTTGCGCCCTCTAAATCATCGTGTGCTTCTTTTGACTGAGGAATTTCCGCCAGAAATAGGCGGTATTCAAAGTTATCTTTCGCAGTTGTGGTCTAACCTCCCCGATGAGTCGTCGTTAGTTATCGCCAAAAAAGAAAAGGGTGATAAAGAGTGGGACGAACAACAGAAGTACAAAATAATTAGAATTGATACCAAGACCAATACGTTTCCAAGGTGGAAACCAGCATTAAAAAAACTGAGAGAAGCAGTGGAAGAGTTTAAGCCGGAGGTAATAGTTTGTGGAAAAGCACTCTTTGAGGGAAGGGCGGCATATAGAATATGGAAAGAAAAGAAAATACCGTATGTGGTTATCACTCATGCCATGGAGATAAATACTTGGCTTTCACATTGGAAGACCAAGTACGATTTATTAAAGGTGTTAAATAATGCTGCTCGTGTTCTTGTGGTTAATCAAAAAGTAAAAGAAATATTGATTAAAAATGGAGTGTCAGAAAAAAAGTTTGTGAAAATGTATCCGGGAGTGGACGACTTTTTTGCGGAAAAAGATTTGGATGTTCAAGCAATAAAAGATGAGCTGGGATTAGTCGGGAATAAGGTAGTTGTTACTGTTTCAAGAATGGTTAAAAGAAAGGGGATAGATGTTGCTTTGTTGGCCATGCCACAAATTGTTAAGGAAGTTCCGAATGTTTCTTATGTAGTAATAGGTGATGGTCCTGAACTCGAGGGCTTAAAAAAATTAGCGAAGTTGGTCGGGACTTCTTTTAAAACTAAATTTTTAGGGAGCATATCTCGAGAAAAAATTAGAAAGATTCTTCAGGCTTCTGATTTATTCTTGCTGACTCCAAGAGACGAAAAAGGAAATATGGAGGGATTTGGGATTGTGTACATGGAAGCGGCAGCGTCGGGTCTCTGTTCCGTTGGAAGCAAGTCAGGCGGAGTTCCCGAAGCTGTTATTGATGGACAAACTGGAATATTGGTTGATGAAAATAACGCTGATCAAACGGCAGCAGCGGTAATTAAGTTGCTAAAAGACGACGATCTTAGAAAGAAAATGTCCGCGGAGGCACAGGAGAGAGCATTGAAAGAGTTTGTATGGTCTAAAAGATCAATGCTTTTCAAAGGCGTTATTGATTCCATAGTCTTAGAGAAAGAAAACAATGAACTCTCTTAGGAAGATTCAGGCTTGGGGGTTAGCAACAAAAATAATCACATTGATTTTAGGTATCGCGCAAACTGCAATTATTGTTCGTATTTTACAACCTACTCAATATGGAATTGCGGGGATTATAACTTCGTTGGGTAGTTTAGTTGGGGTAAGTCAACAAGTTGGAATCGTTGATGCCACGATAAGAGAAATAGCTATTGCAAGTGAACCAAAACATAGGTCACATATTTTTTGGGTATCACTTTGGTTCCGTCTAATTTTTACTGTACCGATATCAGTTATTTTAGCTGTTTTAGCTCCGATCATAAGTGAAAAAGTTTACCATTTGCCTCAACTTGCGGGACTTCTTAGGTTGATGAGTTTAATTTTAATTTTTCAAGCGATTCAGGGAGTACTCGGAGGGGTTTATACAGGACTTAGGGCTTTTAAGCTGTTGTATCTAATGCAAATAATAATGGCGATTACGACAGTCCCAATTTTCTCGATTCTTTGTTATTTCTATGGGGTATCAGGTTTTTTCCAGGCGATGTTATGGTCGGCGGTATTGTTTATTTTCTTAATGGTTATTTTTCTCCGAAAGACTATTGGCGGAAATCTTTCTCATCCTGATAAAAAAGATTTTGTAATTGTTTGGAAGGATATTTTTCATACAAGTGCCTGGACGTATGTCTCCAAGATTTTTTCTGTTTCTTGGCAGAGAGTTCCCTTATTGATATTGGGTTGGCTGGCAAGCCCATATGTAGCTGGTTTATATAATGCGGCGCTATCTATTGGATCGGGGATAGTTATTTTGGCCTCAGCTATCGGGGAAGTCAATTTAGCTTTTTTGAGTAATGCTTTTTCGAAGAGTCTTCAGTCTTTTAAAGAATTAGCAAAGAAGACCTTAGAAGATGTTGGAGGAATATTAATTTTAGTCACTTCATTTCTAGCTCTTTTCCCTGAGGCTATTTTAAAAGTACTAGCTGGTGATTCTTATCTAGCTGCTTCTCAGGTAGCGGTCACGATGACATGGGCTTACGCGTTATTTTCTTTTATCGACATCGCTTCTAATACGATTTTTGTTCCCGCTCGAAAAACTCAGTATCGTGCATATTCGTTAATTATCCTGGTGCTAGCGACTGTTATTTCTATTTTTGCTTTCAGGAATGATCCTTTGAATGGAACTGGTTGGGGAATTTTATTGGGTAGTTTAATTGGACTTTTTGTTGCTGAATTTTTTGCTAGGACGAAAACAGATATTTCACTTTTTTCAAAAAAGTTGGTCTTGATTTCAATTCCAGGAGTAGTGCTTTTTGCTGTTGGACTTTGGCACCCGTCGTTTACTTTAAGATTACTAGTCTTTGTCATTTTCGGAGGAATAATTTGTGCAATGATTGGGGAGAATTTGGTAAAGAAGATTTCATTTGTTAAAGTAAAAGTTAATACCAATGAAGGGTGAAGTAATAATATTTTCTGGAGCTTTGTTTGATAGTCCTCTTTGGACAAACAGGCAAAACATCGCAATAAGACTCGCGAAAAGAGGCTGGAAAGTTTTGTATGTTGAACCAAGACTATTTCTTCCCAAAATGATGTTTGGAAAATTTCCTGGCACAAAAGGGCGATTAAAATGGTTTTGGAGGTTACACTTTCCCTGGAAAGCGACGGAAAATATCTGGGTCATTTCTCAATTTAATATCATTCCGAAATCCCGAGAATATAAATGGGTCTCTGCGATAAATCATTATCTTAATAATTGGGTGATAAGACTTAACGCATATTTGCTTGGTTTTGAAAGACCAGTTGTATTGATATACGACACAGAGGCAGCTCAATATCTGAAAGAGTTCCCAAACTCCAGAATTATTTATGATTGTGTAGATGACCATAAAGTACAAGCTGGCGTAAACAGGAATCCAAAGAGAGTCGAAGAAGAAGAAGCTGAAATTATTGACGAAGCCGATGCGATCAGCGCAACGTCGCCTTCTCTTTATTTTCGTTTTAAAAAAGTGCATGACGATACTTACTTTATTCCAAATGCCGCTGACATCAGTCGGTTTATGAATTGGAACGGTCAAGAACCTTCGGACATTGAAAATATCCCTCATCCCAGAATAGGAACTGTCGGAGCAATCGATACTTACAAGATCGATATTTCGTTGTTAGAACAAGCAGCCGCAAAACACCCACATTGGCATTTTGTTTTAGTTGGGCCGAGAGGTTACGTGGGTAAAGAAATGGATTTTGGCATAAAAAGACTAGAAGCTCTTAATAATGTTCATTTTTTGGGCGAAAAAACTTCTGAAGAAATTCCTGGTTATGTTAAAAATTTTGATGTCGCCATGATTCCTTACCGAGAAAGTGAATATAATAAGTCCTCATTCCCGTTAAAATTTTGGGAACTTATGGCTAGTGGTAAGCCAGTTGTCGCCACGGGGTTACCTTCATTAATGCCTTTTGAATCTCTTTTTGAATATGTTTCAGCGGAAGACTTTGAAAATGGAATCGAAAAAGCATTAAATGATTCTCCTGAAAAAAAAGAAGCGAGAATCTTGGAATCGAAAAAGCATGATTGGAATTCAAGAGTGGACCAGCTAGAAAAATTGTTAGAAGGGATGAACTAAATTAAAACTAATCGTAGTATTTTTTAGAAAAATACTTAATTTATTATTATTTTGCCTTGACAAAGGCCATTTTTTTTGATATACATTGCGTTGTTGGAAGAAAATTTGTTTGTTCGTTTCACAGTTCTTTTGGAAGGGAATTGCGATGCTCTGTGTCATGGATCGACCTGTCACTCAAAAGGAATCTGTTGCCTTCGTCATCAAAGAGGTGGTGGTGAAATGGAGCGGAGAGGGCAAGATTCAAGAACTGCTCTCAAAGCGGTCTCAGAGTGGCAACTGGCACAAGGTGCCTCTGGTAATCGCCAACTGCTACACGCTTCGATGCTGGTACAAGTACCTCAGGTTAAGCGAACAGGTGGTGATAGAAAAGATTTCTATCCGGTTGGCAGGTTCAGGGTGGTCTTGCATTTACGATTTAGAGAAAGGTCATTGCGGGAGCGTCGAGGAAGAAACAAGCAGGGCTCGTTTCTTCCTGAAGACGGGTGATCTTACTCCGCTTGTTGCTTTGCTTAAAGAGCGGGAGCAACAGAATGTCATGCATAATCTCGTCAGGATGGGCGCCGATGTGTTTGATGAGATCTATGAAGGCGATGGAGACCAGGATTGCGATTTGAGTGAAGAATTGCCATTTGGTTTAGAACCGGTCAACGAAGCCGACGACGATCTTCTTCCTCCTGACTGATTCCAGCTGCTCGATAGGAAACTATCGGGCATTTTTATTTTAGATATACTTAAGAAGTGAAAAACAAAATTCTTAAAATTATATTTGTTAGTTTTCTTCTGGTGTTTCCTGTTCTTGTTAATGCTGAACAAGAAAGGATAAAACTATTTGATAGCAATATCGAAGTTAATAAGGATGCTTCACTAACGGTCACTGAAACAATCTCAGTTTTCGCGAATGGCGATCAAATTGTCCATGGCATTTACAGGGATTTTCCAACGACATATGAAGATGAGTATGGCAATAAATTTAAAGTGTCTTTTGAAGTCCAGGAAGTTTCAAGAGACGGAGAATCGGAAAATTATTGGATGGAAAATATAAGTGACGGAAAAAGAATATATATTGGCGACAAGAATACAAAATTGAAAGCAGGAGATTATTCTTTTCTCATAAAATATAAAACAAATCGGCAAATTGGATATTTTGAGGATCATGATGAACTTTATTGGAATGTAACTGGCAATTTTTGGAATTTCCCAATAGATAAAGCGACAGCCTCCGTTAAACTTCCTTCAGAAATTAGTGCTGATAAAGTTAAATTGGACGGTTTTACTGGACCAATTGGTTCGAAAGAAAAGAAATTTACGAAGGATATAAGCGGTGGGACGATAAAATTCCAAACAGCCGTTCCCTTATCCACGGGCGAAGGTTTGACGGTTGTGGTCGGTTGGCCAAAAGGGTTTGTTTATGAACCAACGAAAGAAGAAAGAATGAGAGCGACGATTTCAGATAACATCGTCAGACTAATTTCGATTATCGGTCTTTTAGCAACTCTATTATATTATTTTATAATTTGGTCTATAAAAGGGAGAGATCCAGCAAAGGGGACAATTATCCCCCAATATGAGCCGCCAGAAGATTTAACGCCGGCGAGTTTGAGGTATTTGGCTAAACAAAGATTTGATAAAAAATGTTTTACTGCTGCTATTTTAGACATGGCGGTAAGAGGACATTTAAAAATTGAGGAAAAGAAATCATTTTTTATTACAAAAATTAATTCAAGCTTGCCTTTATTACGGGAAGATAAAATTATCGATAGCAATTTGGGATTGGGAGGTTCTCCTTTTGAACTATCGAACGAGAATTACAAAGACGTACAAAAAACTGAAAACGAATTAAGAAAAACGATAATAGAAAATTACTACAAGAAACATTTCGTTAACCATTACGGATATTTATCTATAGGTATTTTATTGTCATTATTATTTATCTTTATTAATTTCCTTTCTGAAACTCCTTCGGAATCTTTATTCCTTTCGCTATGGTTGTTGTTTTGGACGATAGGGCTTTTAATAATTGCATTTTCAGCCATCAAGTTCTGGAGAACTTTTATACAAAATAAAAACCTTAAATCTTTTTTCGCAGCTTTTTTCATGTCATTGTTTGCAGTTCCATTTTTAGCTGCGGAAGTAATTGTTATCTATATTTTATCGAAAAATTCTTTTTACTTCCTTTTTATCGCCTTACTTTCTTCTCTGATGAATTTTGCATTCTATTTCCTGCTAAAGGTTAGAACTAAATTCGGAAGAAATGTGATGGACAAAATAGAGGGTTTTAAATGGTTCTTATCAGTCACAGAAAAAGATAGAATGAATTTCCATAATCCACCCAATAAGACTCCAGAATTGTTTGAAAAGTTTTTGCCTTATGCATTAGCATTGGAAGTTGAAAATAAGTGGGCAGAACAGTTTGCTTCAGTACTTAATAAAATTGGACCAAACGGAGAAACATATCATCCGATTTGGTATATAGGGCCTTCATGGTCTTCAGCAAATCCTGGAACGTTTGCTTCGTCGATGGGTAATTCTCTTAATAATTCTATTGTCTCTGCTTCAGCTCCTCCTGGGTCAAGTTCAGGTTTTTCCGGTGGTTTTTCCGGTGGAGGTGGCGGAGGTGGGGGCGGGGGCGGTTGGTAAATAGGCTTTAGGAAGCTTCTCTAAAGCTTTATTTTGAGCTAAAGTTGTAATATGAAGATTGTTCTGGATGGTTCCGATCTGCTGCAAAAAAGATTGGATGGAACTTCAATTTATGTCCGTCATCTTTTTCCTCTTTTAATAGAGGAACTTCAAAGGAAGGGATATGAGGTGGTTGTTCTAACTCCAGAGAAAGTTGAACAGATAGATCCTAAAATAACCAAGGTCGTCTACGGTAGAAGGTTTTGGACACAAACCTCTCTTTCGCGCGCTTTGTTTAAGGAAAAAGCTGACCTATTATTCTTACCAATTCAAACGGTACCTTTATACAGACCAAGAAATTTGAAAGTTGTGGCGACCGTTCATGATTTAGATTTCATCCAATATCCTCGAATGTATGGGTTAAGAAACAATTGGTTGCTTCGTTGGTTTACGCATGTTGTTGCAAGAAATGCAACCAAGATAATTGCGGTTTCTGAAAGAACCAAGAGAGCTATTGTTAATTACTATCAAAGGCCCGAAGAAGATATTTTTGTTGTTCACCATGGCTACGACAAAGAAAGATTTAGACTTCCAGCAGTTTTGGAAGAGAGAGAAGAAAAAGTTAAAGCAGTGTTGTCGAAGTACGGCATTCCCAAAGATGTGATTCTGTTTGTTGGTGCTATTCAACCTCGAAAAAATATAGTTGGATTAATTAAGGCTTTTGAAATTTTAAAGGACAAGGGGATCAAAAATAGTTTGGTAATTGTTTCTGGAAATGGCTGGAAACAAAAAAGCACACTAAGAGAAATAAAAAATTCTCCTTATAAAAAAGATATATATATTCTTAAATCAGTAGGGTTCGAAGACTTAACTGGAATATATTGGGATGCGTCCGTGTTTGTTCTGCCCAGTTTTTCCGAAGGGTTTGGACTTCCGGTTCTTGAAGCGCTAGCCTCAGGAGTTCCGGTAGCTACTTCGGAAAACTCCCCCATGAAGGACATCGCAAAAGATGCCGCACTTCTTTTTGATCCCCAAAAACCTGAGTCAATTGCAGAAAAAATTCAAGATTTTTTGAATAGTGAATTGAAGCGGGAATCTTTTATTAAAAAAGGTCTTGAAAGATCACGGGAATTTTCATGGGAGAAGGCTGCAAAGGAGACTGCGATGGTGATTGAAAAAGCCTTAGGAAAAGATTAATGTTTCTGGAAGTCATGAAAGCGTCAATTATCATAGTAAATTGGAATACCGGAGAACTGCTTAAAAAATGCCTTGATTCCTTATCTAGGGGGTTTACAAATAGCGAGCCCTACGAAGTTATTGTTATAGACAATGATTCTGAAGATGAAAGTTTAAAACTGGCTAAGGAAAATAGAGACCATGTAAATTTTCTAAAAATGAAAGAGAACTTGGGATTTGCGAAAGCAAATAATATAGGAATAGAGATGGCGAAGGGAGAATACATTATACTTTTGAATCCAGATACAGAAATTAAGGAAGGTAGTTTTTCCAAGCTGATTAAAGTTTGTGAAAGACATCCAAAAGCAGCGGCCGTCGGTCCTAAGCTTTTGAATGGTGATGGAACAATTCAGGAATCTTGTCGACGTTTTCCAACGCCCTTGGTCCTGGGGTTAATGTTTTTGAAAATTCATAATTTTTTCCCGTCTTTAAAAATTTTCAAGAATTATAGAATGAAAGATTTTTCATACAACGAAGAAAAAAAAGTTAACCAGATAATGGGAGCCTGCATGACTATACCAAAGTGGGCGATTGAGAGAGTTGGATTATTGGATGATGGATATTGGATTTGGTTTGAAGAAGTCGATTGGTGTCGATCGGCCTATGAGAAAGATTATGAAATTTGGTTTACACCCGAGTCCGAAGTGGTTCATTATGGCGGAGTCTCGTTTAAGAGAGTTATGCCAGTAAAAAAAGAGTGGCGGTTTATTAGATCTGCATTGAGGTATGTCAATAAACATTTTGGTGTCATGACAGTTCTATTAATGATGCCTTTTGTGCCTCTTGGTTTAATAATGGACTCATTTAATTTTCTTTTATGGAAACGAAAAACAAAAATATAGATTTAAATAGGGCTAAAGTTTTCGGAGTTGTTGGTATTGGATTAATTTCATTGGTTCTGGGTTTATTTTTTAGCGCTCAGGCGGGCTTGCTGACTTTAATTGGCGCTTGGCTTTCTTATTTAATTTGGAGATACCCCAAGCAGGGATTTTATTGTTTATTATTTTTTGCTCCGATACTTCCAATCCTAAAATCAACTCAAATCTTAAGTATTATCTCTCCCTTAAAGGATGTTACGATTTTTGTGTTGCTGATTCGTACAACGATTCTCCCGATTATTAAAAAGGAAGATCCTTACAGGAAAAACCCTTTTGTGATTCCGTTGTTACTGATTATTGTCTGGAGTTTCGTAGCGTTGCTTGTATCAAACAATCATGTACTTGGTATTCTTCGCTTCAGAGATATAATTTTATATATTCCTCTTCTTTGGATCGCTCGGGCAATTGTTTCTAATAAAGAAGAGTTTGTTAACTTTATAAAAGTTGTTTTTTCAGGGTTAGTTTTTGTTTTGGGGTTAGCCGCAATTCAAATATTTTTCTTTGAAAGCAGCGCTACCTTGCGGTTTGAACCCGGGAAGAATGTGTGGATTCCCAGAGCCTCTAGCGTTTTGTCCCATCCTAATATTTTAGCTAGTTATCTTATCTGCATGACGCCGATAGTTTTTTCATTTCTTTTAAATACCAGAGTTGGTGTTTTGAAAAAATCATTTTTAGCAGTTATTTCTTTTCTCAGCCTAACTTTCATATACCTTACTTATTCGAGGAGCGGTTGGATCGGAATCGCAGCATCCTTAATAGTTTTAGCAGTGTTGTATGTGTGCCGGAAAGGAAGAAAATATTCGTTTGCAGTATCAATAATTGGGTTGATTGTTGTTATTACAGTTCTTGCGATTCCAAGATCGCGGACGCTTTTGTTGACTGTGGTTGATCCTACTTATGGAAGCAATCAGGACCGGATTGGGATAGTTACCGACTTATTGGCGAGTGTTTCAAATAAAGATGTCTTTGTGGGAAAGGGCCTTGGAGATATTTATTTAGCAACGGGAAGAACGGTTAGTATTTCGGTTGAGAATATTGCAGCCGCAAATGTTGACGATATAAGAAATGCTAAAGACGAAACATTCGTAGATAACGCAGTGCTAAAGACTTGGATTGAAACGGGGTTGATCGGGTTGCTTTTAGTTATTTGGATGCTTTGGAATGCTTTGAAATATGGTTGGGAAGTTTCAAAAAATAGTTTTATATTTAGTAAAATATTTTCTAATGGATTCATGGCTTCTACTGCGGGTCTAATTGTTCTTTCCTTTTTTCTAGATGTTCCAGAAGTTTTTCCCGTTATGCTTTTTTGGTGGACTTTTGCCGGTGTACTTGAATCACTGCCTTTTATGGAAACCCAATGAAAGCTCATATACAAATTGTCGGCTGGAATCATCGTGAATATTTAGAGAATGTTTTGAATTCGTGTTTGGGCCAAACCATGTCGGTGAAGATAATCTATGTGGATAATGCATCCGAAGACGGGTCCGTCGAGTTTGTTAAAACCAAATTCCCCCAAGTCGAAGTTATCGAGAATAAAACAAATCGAGGATATGCAGGCGGTCATAATGATGCTTTGAATGACACCCAATCCGAAATTGCTATTTTATTAAATCCTGACATTGTTTTAGAAAAAGATTTTGTTGAAAAAATAATAGAACCGTTTTCAGACGCTGAAGTCGGGGCAGTAATTCCATTATTGGTGAGGCCGCCTAAAAATGGAGAAGACCTGCTTATTGATTCTTTCGGTTTAAAGCTTAATTTGTCGCTTCGAGGCATAAATCAATACGAAGGAAAAAAGTTAAAAGATTTTTCTTATAAATCAGAAGTAGCTGTTTGGGGTTTTAGTGGTGCTGCTGTTGCTTTAAGAAGACAGGCCATAGATAGCATAAAAGGAAGTTCAGATTTTTTTGATGAAGAGCTTCATTCATACAGGGAAGATGTTGATGCATCTTGGAGACTTCAAAAGAGGGGATGGAAGATAGTGGGACTTCCTCAAGTGAAGGTTTTTCATAAAAGGGCAGCAAGGAAAGGTGGAAAAAAAACATCGAGAATCACCGGCCTTTCGTGGCGAAATTATTTTTTAGTAATTTTAAAAAATGCTACCCCGGTACAGTTTCTATTGCATTCTCCCTTTTTACTTTTTGAAGGATTATTGCGTCTTGCGCAATTGATAATTAAACCTTACCTTTGGTATTCATTAGTAGAGCTTATAAAGTTGTTTCCTGAATTCTTAAAGAAAAGAAAATAAGCTGGTAGTTTGAAGAGAATTCCTAATTTCTAAATCATCATCTATTATTAAATTCGATGCCCATAAAGTTTTCTATAGTTATCGTTAATTATTGCTCTGGACTATTGACGAAGGCTTGCATCCAATCCATAAAGCGTTCTAATCCGCCAGAACCCTATGAGATTATAGTGGTTGATAATGCTTCAAAAGATGACAGCAGGGAAATACTGGCCGACGGCTTAGATGATGTAAAAGTAAAATTTATGGATGAAAACCTGGGATTTGCAAAAGGTGTAAACATTGGAATAAGAGAATCTGCCGGAGAATATATTATAATATTAAACCCCGATATAATTGTACTTAAAGACGGGATTAATTCATTAATTAATTTTATGGTCTCCCACTCAAAGTGCGGTTTGGCCAGCGGGCAATTAATTAATCCAAATGGCTCAATACAAGAATCAGCTTTTAGGTTTTATACTCCAATGACGATTTTATACCGCAGAACATTTTTAGGGCGTTTGCCGTGGGCCAAAAGACACTTAGACAAGATATTTATGCGAGAGTCTGATTTTGAAAAAGAGCAGAGCGTCGATTGGATTTTAGGAGCTTGCATGTGCGTGAGGAGATCCGCACTAGACAGAGTCGGCTTAATGGATGAAAGATTTTTTTTGTATTTTGAAGACATGGACTGGTGTCGCCGTTTTTGGGAAGCTGGTTTTGAGGTTTGGTATGTAGCATCAGCTAAGTTTGCGCATTATCACAAAAGAGAATCGGCGCAAGATCAAGGAGTATTGGCATTTTTTAATCCCATTGCCCGAATTCATATTGCTTCTGGAATAAAATATTTCTTGAAATATAAAGGTAAAAAAACAAAAAATTTATCAGCTACTAATGCCTAATATTGGAGGAAGTTTAAATGGTATTACAAAAAATTACAGTTGAAGGATTCGAAGGTCCTTTAGATTTGCTTTTAGATCTAATTGAGAACGAAAAATTAGACATAAATAGAGTTTCCTTGGCACAGGTAACAAACCAGTACTTGGAAAAACTAAGGGAATTAAACAATTTATCACCGCAAGAAATCGCTGAATTTTTAGTTGTGGCTGCCAGGTTGATTCTTATTAAGTCACAAAGGTTGTTACCAGAATTTTCAATTTCACAAGAAGAAGAGGAAGGGATCATTTCTCTTGAAGAACAATTAAAAGAGTATCAAAAGTTTAGAGATAAGGGTCAATTATTCAAAAAAAAGTGGAATGAGGGGCCTGTATGTTTTAGTAGAGAAGGTTTTATGGGATGGTCCGTTGCTTTTTTTCCGCCTGAAAATTTTTCTGTTATAGACTTAAACAAATTTGTCGGTAACGTTATAAAAAGCCTGCCGATTTTTGAAAAAGTAGGACAAGAGGCCGTAGCAAAAGTCATTTCCTTGGAAACAAAAATAGACGAGTTAAAAGATAGAATACAAAAAACCATAACAACATCATTTACGGAGGCAATGAAAGGAGCAAAAAAGGCCGATGTTATTGTTTCTTTTTTAGCTATGCTGGAATTAATTAAGCAAAAGATTGTAAGCGTCGAGCAAAAAAATCATTTTCAAGATATAATCATTAGCAAAAGGACTAACGAATGATGGAAAAACCGGAATCAAATTTGAATCTTTCGGCAACTTTGGAAGCACTTCTTTTTGTTTCCGGAGAACCTTGTAATGCTGAAAAAATTTCTTCTGTTTTAAAAATACCTGTTCAAGAAGTTGAAAACGGAATGAAAACATTGGATGAAGAGCTGAAGAGCAATAACAGAGGATTATCGATTTTAAAGTCAGAAGATGGATTTCAATTAACCACCTCATCAAAATTAAAAGATATGGTAGAAAGTTTTACAAAACATGGGATGCATGAGCAACTTTCTTCAGCGGCCTCGGAAACTTTGGCTATTGTGGCTTACAGGGGTCCAATAAATAAAGCAGGAATTGAAGCAATAAGGGGTGTAAATTCCTCTTTTACCTTGAGGCTTCTGGCCATAAGAGGTTTAATTGAAAAATATCCAAACCCTTCAGATAGCAGAATTAACTTGTATAGAGTGACTTCTGATTTTATGTGCTATTTGGGAATTTCAAAAATTGAAGAACTTCCTGAATATGAAAAGATAAGCCAGAATGAATCAATGAAGAAACTGCAAAGCGAAGCGGAAAAAATGTCGGGTTTAGAAACTAAAGAATAGTATTATGGTTGCGCAACTTATTGCTTTAGTTATTGGTTCGTTAATAGGCACATCGACTCCCGCAGCCTTAACCCCGGAGACGCAAGCCCTTACTGCATTTGTTCCTCATGGACAAGTTTTAGAAGCCCAAACACAAAAGTCAGAGGTACCAGAAAAGATCAAAGATACAACTGGTCCAGATATTTCAGCTGAATCCTATGTGGTAATAGATGTAGCGAGTGGTTCTTTGTTGGCCTCGAAAGACCCCCATGTTATCAGGCCCGTAGCAAGTCTCACAAAATTATTAACAGCGCTAACGGTTGGTCAAAAAACTAAACCAGAGGACGTTGTTATAGTAGGATCGAATCCACTAAAAACAAGATCAAGTGGATCGTATATGGATTTAGAGGAGGGAGAAAAAATTAGAGTTCAAGATTTATTAGCTGGACTTTTAATTTCCTCTGCTAATGATGCAGCTGTTGCTTTGGCTGAACATGTATCTACCACAGAAAGTGCTTTTTCCTTAGAAATGAATAAGGTAGCTCAGAACTATGGGCTCCAAAGAACGCATGCGATGAATTCTACTGGGTTTGACAATAAAGAACATTTTTCCTCGCCATATGATATGGCCACTCTCTTGTTGCACGCTTGGCGAGACCCGTTATTAGGAATATTTTTGAGAGCAAAATCGCTTAACGTTACCTCGGTAGATGGAAAGATTGAACATCGTTTAATGACAACCGACCGACTTCTTGGAGAACGAACTGATGTACTAGCAGGAAAAACTGGTTTTACAGATGCCGCCGGTCAAAGCCTGGCGATCGTTGCCGAAAAGGATAATGCTCACCCCGTTATTGCGGTTCTGTTGGGAAGTAGTGACCGTTTTGGTGATATGAATAATCTGTTAAATTGGACTTTTTGGGCGTACGATTGGAAGGAATCTAAATAAGTTAGATGATGTTGCATTTTTCAGACCCATTTATTGTCGCTCAGGTAGCCAGGATTTTTGTGCTCGCGACGGTTTCTTTTGCTGTGGCAATGGTTTCGACTCCGCTTTTGACTCATTTCCTTTACAAATATCGTTTCGCAAAATCGATTCGAGAAGGAGCGACGCCGGTCTTTACTGGATTACACAAAAAGAAAGAAGGAACACCAACCGCGGGAGGAATTTTAATTTGGGCTGTCGTTCTTGTTTTTGCTTTAGCACTTCAAGTGTTAGCCAATATTTTTCCGAATAGTTTTTTTAAGTCACTTTCATTTTTAACGAGAAGTGAGACGCTTTTACCATTAGGCGCTTTGGTAGCAACAGCTATTGTCGGTCTTGTTGATGATTATTGGAATGTGAGAAAAAAGGGGCCATTTGGCGGTGGTTTACGAATGATTCATCGATTGGTCATATATGCTTTCATTGCGTTAGTTGGTGCATTTTGGTTTTATTCAAAACTGGGTTGGAATCAAATTCATGTACCGGCGATTGGAGATTTTGTTATCGGTTTTTGGTATGTTCCACTTTTCTTTTTAGTGATTGTGGCTACAGCATTTTCAGTAAATGAAGCTGACGGATTAGACGGTTTAGCAGGAGGGATTTTGCTATTTTGTTTCGGTGCGTTCGGCGTGATCGCTTTTTCTAAAGGAATGGTTGATTTGGCGGCATTCTGCAGTGTTATTATTGGCGCTTTGCTCGCGTTCTTGTGGTTTAATGTATATCCAGCAAGGTTTTTTATGGGCGACACAGGGGCAATGAGTTTAGGAACAACGCTGGGTATTATCGCGATGTTAACCGATTCCGCATTGGTTCTGCCAATTATTGCGTTACCTTTAGTTCTAGAATCCATTTCGGTGATCATTCAAGTATTAAGCAAAAAAATTAGGAAAAAGAAAATATTTATGTCGGCACCTATACACCATCATTTTGAAGCGATGGGTTGGCCGGAAACAAAAGTAACAATGCGTTTTTGGATTATTGCCGCAGTTTCAGCGGCCGCGGGTGTTATTCTTGGCATCATAGGCGGAGGAAGAGATGTAATGTTTTAAGTATGGTTGCACTTGTAAAAGTAAAAGCAAGAAAACCTGATGATCTGAAAGGATTAAGAGTAACTGTTATGGGCTTAGGCACAAAGGGTGGCGGAGTGGAAACAGTAAAATACTTGGTTAGACATAAAGCCAAAGTAAAAGTCACGGATATTAAAACTGCCGAGGAGTTGGAACCATCATTAAAAAAAATTAAAGATTTGCCTGTTGAATTAATTTTAGGAGCTCATCGAGAAGAAGATTTCGTTGATGCGGACTTGGTAATCCCCAACCCGGATGTGCCTCTTTCGTCTAAATATTTAGCAATGGCAAGGAGTGCAAAAGTTCAAATAGAAACGGATATAAGTTTATTTTTTAAATTTTGCCCGGCCCCTATTGCAAGTGTTACGGGAACAAGGGGAAAATCCACTACTGTTACGGTAGCTGGTCAAATATTGAGAGTAAAACAGGAAGATACGGTTATTGCGGGAAATATTTTAAGATCGCCTTTAGCTGATTTAGATAATCTTAGGTCAGATACGCCGGTTGTTTTGGAATTATCTAGCTGGCAATTGGAGGGTTTAGCAAGAAAGAAATTGAGTCCTCATTGGGCTCTTGTCACCTCAATTTTTCCGGATCATTTGAATAGATATAAGAGCATGGATGATTATGTTTCTGCCAAAGAACTGATTTTTAAATACCAAAAAGAAAACGACCACTTAATTCTTTCAGCTGATGATGAGATAGTCTCTTCATTTTCGGAGAAGTCGATTGGCAAGCTTTCCTGGTTTTCCATTACAAAAGATTTAAGCCAGACAAAAGGAGATTATATTTATGTAAAAAATAACGAAGTTACTGTGAACGTAAATGGAAAAATATCAAATGTTCTTTCTTGGGATGAACTAGGCGGGTCAGGAGTTCATACTCGTGCAAATATGATGGCTGGAACATTATTAGCTCTTAAAATGGGTGCTTCATTAGAGAGCGCAAGGATTGTTTTAAAGAATTTTAAGGGTGTACCTCATCGTTTAGAATCCGTTAAAGTAATTTCTGGTAGAACTTTTATTGATGACACGACGGCCACTATTCCAGAAGCCGTGGTTGCCGCAATTAATTCTTTTCCAGATAGAAGAAAAATTTTGATAACTGGAGGCACAGATAAAAAATTAAATTTTGAACCATTGGTTTCAAAATTGTCGGATGAAAGTGTTGCTCATGTAATTTTTTTACACGGTTCGGCAACAAACAAAATCCTAGAACTTATTAACAGAGAAAAAAGTAAACACGCAAAGTCTCCGGTGGTAAAAACAATGAAAGAAGCATTGGAACTGGCCGTAAAAACATCATTGCCAGGCGACGTGATTTTGTTAAGTCCCGGCGCTGCCAGTTTTGAATTGTTCAGAGATGAATTTGATCGTGGTGAACAATTCAAAGCCATCGTAAATAATTTAAAAGATACAGATTTTTGAATGAAAATTAGAATCGAGCATTTTGGATAAAAAAAAGGTAAAATAAAGATCATCGTATGAATCGAAACTTGCCCGACTTAATTTTGTTGCTTGCTTTGATTGCCTTGGTTTCATTGGGTTCGTTGATGTTAGTAAGCGCTTCATCTGTTCTTGGTCTTGATCTTCATGGAGATGCCTATTATTTCATAAAACATCAAATAATTTACGGAATTATTCCCGGCATTATTATCTTGGGGCTTGTGATAATGATTCCGTATCATTGGTGGAAAAAGGCTGTCGTGCCGTTATTGGTTTTTGTTTTATTTTTGTTAATTTTGGTCTTTATTCCATCTTTTAACATGACTTATGGTGGAGCTTCTAGGTGGGTTCATCTGGGTTTTTTCTCGGTTCAACCCGCTGAGTTTGCAAAATTATCAGTCATATTGTACATCGCAGCTTTGTTTTCTAACCGGGAAAAAACAGTTGGAGTACAAAAAGCTCTGATTCCTTTTATGGTAGTTGTGGGTTTAGTTGGTCTTTTAATAATGAAACAGCCTGACATTGGAACATTAGTCGTGGTTACGGGAGCCTCAGTTTTGCTTTACTACATTGCTGGAGGAAAAGCGTCACATGTTCTTGGTTTCATTGCCTCTGGTTTCGTAATAATGATGATTTTGATCAGATTGGCACCATACCGATTAGCGAGATTTACTACTTTTCTTCACCCTGAATTAGATCCTAGAGGAATAGGATATCAAGTACATCAAGCACTCTTAGCGATAGGTTCCGGGGGTATTTGGGGTTTAGGTTTTGGCAGAAGTAGGCAGAAATTTCGCTACCTACCAGAACCTGCCGGAGATTCAATTTTTGCCATTGCTTCTGAAGAATTAGGATTTCTAAGAATGATAGTCCTTCTTACTTTATACGTGTTTATTGTTTGGAGGGGATATCAAATTGCAAAAAATGCGCCTGATACTTTTGGAAAATTAGTAGCGGCTGGAATTACGTCATGGTTTTTTGTTCAAGCGGTGGTTCACATTGGTGCAAACTTGTCTATTCTTCCCTTAACTGGAATACCCTTGCCACTTGTTTCGTATGGTGGGTCAGCTTTAGTTATTACTTTGGCTGGAGCTGGAATATTGCTAAACATTTCGCGTTATTCAAAAGATTAGCTGTTAGGAAACTGGCTGTGATAAACTTTAAGCATGCGCATAGTTCTAACAGGAGGCGGAACTGGCGGTCATCTTACTCCGCTCATTTCGGTCGCCGATTCTCTTAAGAAACTTTATAACCAGAAAGAAATAAATATTCCTAAAAACAGGAATAGTAATTTAGAAATTATGTATGTTGGGGTGGTAACAGATGTAGATAAAGCCTTGCTTGAAAAATCTGGTATTCCATACGAATATATTCCTTCGGGAAAAATTCGGCGTTATTTGTCTGGTGCTGCATTAACAACAATGGATTTGTTGATTAACTTGCCGGTGGGAATTATTAAGGCGCTATGGAGAATGTATGTCTTAATGCCTGAAGTTGTTTTTAGCAAAGGGGGATATGGTTCTATTCCAGTTGTGGCTGCTTGTTGGATTTATAGAATTCCGGTTCTTCTTCACGAAACTGATGTGATGCCTGGTTTGGCAAATAGAAAACTTTCACGTTTTGTTTCCTCAATTGCTGTCGGTTTTAGAAAAGCGGAACAATATTTTCAACAAGAGAAGGTTTTTGTTTCAGGAACACCCCTAAGAACATCTTTCTATTCTTTACCAATAAAAGATGAAGCAAAAAAACAGCTGAGTTTACACGATAGGAAGCCGATCATTTTTGTAACAGGAGGAAGTCAAGGCGCAATGCGAATTAACAATGTAATTTTGGAACTGCTTACAAAAATTCTTCCAGAATTTCAAATTGTCCACCAAGTAGGTCAGTATAATTTAGAGGCGGTAGAAAATTTCATAAAAACTACGATGGCCAATTTTCCGGATATTACAGATTATCATCCTTTAGGGTTCGTTGATGAAAAAACCATGGTGGCTTGTTTTGTGGCGGCTGACATGGTCATTGGTAGAGCAGGAGGAACAACGCTAGCAGAGATATCGGAAGTGGGTCGTCCATCGATACTTGTTCCTTTGGCAGAGTCTGCTAATAATCATCAATTTGAAAACGCATATTTTTACAGGGAGGCAGGTGCAGCTATAGTTGTGGATGAAAGTAATTTATCCGCACCTCTTCTTGAGTCCACCATAAGGAGAGCATTCCAAAGACAAAGTGACTTGGATTTGATGTCGGAACGAGCCAAAGAGTTAAGGAGGCCTTCTGCATCTGAAGATATTGCGCAACTTCTAATAACAATGGGTTGCGGCTTTGTTCCAAGAAAAAAGAAACAAAAAATAGCCCAATTAAAATCATTATAAAATGTATTTCCGTTTTTAACGTGAAATGCTAATCTCAAGACAATGGATGAGATGGATTTTAAAATTGAAAAAGGAAAGAAAATATTTTGTGTCGGAGTTGGTGGTATAGGTCTTTCTGCTTTAGCTCAGTGGTTAAAGAAAATTGGATGTGATGTATTGGGAATGGATAGGGAATTGAATGAAATCACTGAAATGCTTAAATCGGAAGGTGTAGAAGTATTTTCACAAGAAGATGCCTCTCTGTTGGATGGAGTTGATTTGTTGGTTTACTCAGATGCTATCCCCTCAAATAATTTTTTTAGAGAAGGTGCGCAAATAAAAAACATCCCTCAACGTTCTTATGCTCAGGTGTTAGGTCTTCTTTCGCGAAATCTTAAAAATATTACCGTGGCTGGAAGTCATGGAAAGTCCACGACATCTGCTTTGATTGCACACATGCTTGTAACTGCTGGTCTAGATCCAATAGCTGTCATCGGAACTAAAGTAAGAAATTTACACAACCGAAATTTTAAATGGGGAAGAGAAGGAATTGCTGTTATAGAAGCAGATGAATACAGAGAACATTTCTTAGAATTGTCGTCGAGTGTAGGGATTGTCACAAATGTTGATTACGATCATGTTGACGCTTTTCCGACAGAACGTCTATATCAGGAGGCATTTATAAAATTTTCAGAAAAAGTTAATGATTTATTAATTTTGAGATTAACTGACTCTTTGACATTAGAATTAATTAAAAAAACAAAGGCCAAGAAGATTGCGCTATTTGGTTTTGAAGATGAAGCTTCATCTTCTCCGATGACAGAGGATGCAGATATTTACTTAATTCGAAAGACAGTGAATCGATCAGAATTACAAAAGTTTATCTTAATAAAAAATGGAAAAGAAGAAACAGAATTAACAACCTCACTTTTGGGTGATCATATATTACTTGACGTTGTGGCTGCTTACGCTGCAGTTTCAGTTTTCCCTGAAGTTAATGCAAACATTTGGAAAGACGCTATTTCAAGTTTTGCGGGAACCTGGAGAAGATTCGAATTCGTCGGTGAGTATAATGGATCCGAAGTTATATCAGATTACGCTCATCATCCAACTGAATTAAGAGCGCTTATCCAGGCGGCGAAAGCAAGATTTTCTGATGAGAAAATCTTATTAGTTTTTCAGCCGCATCAAGGAGCAAGGACAAAAGCTTTTAGAGATGATTTTATAAATTCTTTAAAGGAAGCTGACGAAGTGATTATTGCAGAACTATATGATGTTGCTGGTAGAGAAAGACCAGAAGATCTAATAAGCACACAAAGTTGGGCAAGTGAGCTTCAGGATGATGGCATCAATGCTACTTATGCCAAGGATTTGGAAGTTGTTGAAAAATTAGTTCGAGAAAAAGCCAATTCGGGAGTAGCTATTGTTATTGCTGGGGCGGGTTCTATAGACAAAGTGGCGAGAAATTTAGTTAAGTAAATAGACTATGAAAGTCGAAGAAAACATCCCTCTAGCAAAATATTCAACTTACCACGTTGGAGGAAAGGCCAGGTTTTTCGGGAGAGCTAAAAATGAGGGGGAATTATTAGACTTACTCAACTTTGCTCAGAAAAAAAACCTTGAATTTCATATTTTAGGTGGGGGGACAAACACTTTATTTAAGGATTGTGATTTTGAGGGAATTGTTATAAAAATAGAACTCAGTAAGATTGAAATTAAGGAAAATTTTTTGATTGCGGAAGCAGGAGCTATTACGAGGTTGGCTATAATAACTGCCGCAAAAGCTGGATTAAGAGGAATGGAACACCTCGCAGGCGTCCCTGGAACTATTGGAGGAGCAGTGAGAGGGAACGCTGGTTCTTTCGGTATGGAAACTAAAGATTGCTTGAGCGAGGTTGAGGTTTTGAGGAAAAAAGAAAAAAGTTGGGAAAAAGAAACTCTTCAAAAAGATGAATGCTATTTTGGGTATCGTGATTCCATATTTAAAAAAGAGAGTAATTTGATAATAATTAAAGCTTCTTTTTTTCTAGAAAAAGGAAATGCTGATGAACTTCAAAAAATAATAGAAGAAGACATGAATATTCGAAGAGCTAAACAGCCTTATGAATTTCCAAGTGCGGGATCGGTATTTAAAAATCCTACTGGCTTGTCAGCGGGTAAGTTGATTGAGGAGGCGCAATGTAAGGGGTTAAAGGTGGGAGACGCTGAAGTTAGTAAAAAGCACGGTAATTTCATAATTAACAAAGGAAAGGCTACTTCAGGAGAAATTATGGAATTAATAAATAGAGTTAAAAAGATGGTAAAAGAGTTTTCTGGGGTCGAATTGGATGAAGAAATAGTAATTGTTTGATTTTCTTTTCAGGAAAAAATATCATTAAATAAAGATATGGAAAAACATCACGTTCCCTGGTTATTCTTGCTGATTGGCATCGCTTTGATAATGTTTATCATTGTCTTAATCTTGTTTAAGACAAATTTATTCGCTGCAATTTTAGAGTTTATAAATAGAGCGAGTGGGGTAACTTCTTCTATATGAAATTATCATTTATAATTTCTGATGGAGGCTTTAAGAAAGCTAGTATTTGGAATTTTTCCAAACCTTGTCAAAAGCCTTATAATAGAGTATATTACCAGATTGCCTTAAATAACTCACTATAAAGCCATGAAATATTCTATCGTTGTTCCCGCTTGCAATGAGGAAAAGAATATTCCTTTAGTTGCGGAGAAAATATCAAGAGTTTTAAACGGCCTGACAAATGATTGGGAAATTATTTTTATTGATGACGGGTCTAAAGACAAAACTTACGAGGAGATGAAAAAAGCCAGGGATAAAGATAATAGAATAAAGTTGGTAAGATTTAAAAGAAATTTTGGTCAGTCTGCAGCTTGGCAAGCCGGTTTTGATTATGCCACGGGGGACATAATTGTTAGCATGGATGCGGATTTGCAGAATGACCCTGTCGATATCCCCAAAATGCTGAGTATGATTGAAAATGAAAATTTTGATGCTGTGTCAGGTTGGAGAGAGGAAAGAGAAGATAATTGGTTTATGACTTTCTTGAGTAAGATCGGAAATTGGTTAAGAAGAGTAATGACGGGAGATAAAATTCATGATCATGGATGCAGTTTGAAAGCATATAAAAAGGAATGTATAAAAGATCTGGAATTTTACAGCGACTTACATCGTCGTTATATAACCGCCTTGCTTTCCTGGAAAGGTTACAGAGTCGGAGAAATGAAAACTCATCATCATGCAAGACAATATGGTAAATCTAAGTATTCTATAAGAAAAAAGTGGAAGGGATTATTGGATTTATTGGTTGTGAAATTTTGGATTCAATATTCAACTAGACCAATACACTTGTTTGGAACGTTGGGTGTCGCCATGGCAGGTTTTGGTTTATTTTTAGGAGCCATATTAACCGTGCTTTGGTATCTACAGATGATTTCATTGCAAAACAGAACCTCTCCATTATTGGCTGTATTAATGATCATTATTGGAATTCAGCTCGTAATGACTGGATTTATTGCAGATACGGTAGCAATGAATTATTACGCCACAAGAAAAGCTTACACTATCGAAAAGGTGGAGGGCTTGGATAAAGAGGCTGATGAGAATTCTGTTAATAAATAACGAATTTCCTCCAATCGGGGGAGGAGGCTCGACAGTAACAAAGTATGCTGTCAAATATTTAGCCAATTGGGGACATGAAGTCACTTTAGTTACTTCATCTTATAAAGATTTGCCAAAAACCGAAATAATAGACGGGGCAAAAATTATCAGAGTATCTGCGATTAGAAGATACAAAGATTTTTGTGCCGCTTGGGAACTGATAACTTTTGGAATTTCTGCTTTTTTTTATTGCATGTGGTTTGTACCAAAGTATAAACCGGACATAATATTGGCTTATTTTGCTTTACCGGCTGGCTGGGTCGCGCGTTTAATTCACATGTTTTATGGGATACCCTATGTTGTTTACTTTGGCGGCTCAGATATGCCTGGCGCCAACCCTTCGCGGTTTAAAAAACTATATCCATTTATTACTTTTTTGACTAAATGGGTTTGGAGAAGTGCGAAAGTGTCTACTGTGTGTTCGCAAGGTCTTCTCGATTTGGGACGGAAGCTTGATCCAAATTATGATTTTAGATTAGTGCCAAATGGGGTGGAATTAACTAGATTTTTGCCGGTGGACAGATCAAGAAACCCAAAAGTAAAAATCCTATTTATCGGCAGACTAATTGCTCGGAAAGGTTTGCAATATGTTGTACAGGCCTTACCTAAGATTCAGCAGCTAACAAAAGTTCCTTTTGAAGTTGAAGTTGTTGGAACTGGCGCCATGAGAAATAATTTAGATGAATTAGCAGCGAAGTTGGGAGTAAGTCATTTGATAAAATACGTTGGTACAGTGCCTTATGACAAATTACATGAAAGCTATCAAGGAGCAGATATTTTTGTTTTGACATCTGAGTCAGAAGGGATGCCTGCTGTGACGTTAGAAGCAATGGGATGTGCTTTACCCATTGTAACCACTAATGTTCCTGGCAATCAGGAGATTGTTAAGGAAGGTGAAAACGGTTATCTTGTAAACGTGGGGGATACAGAAAAACTTGCCCAGTCTTTAGCAAAATTAGTTGCGGATGAGGAGTTGCGCCGAAAAATGGGCGCTAAGAGTCGAAGTTTTGTTCAGGCTTTTGAATGGCGAGAAATAGTTAAACAATACGAAAATATTTTAAAAGAAGTTATCAGGGGGACCTAAACTATTCACAAAAAAAATGAACCCATCGTTTATTACTCAAGGGGACGATTATCTTAAGGCTTTTAAGGGAAAAGAAGTGCTTATTACCGGAGGTTTGGGTTTTATTGGAAGCAATATAGCCCATCATTTAGCTGATGCCGGTGCAAAAGTAACTGTCTTAGATGCGCTCCTTCCTCTTTATGGTGGAAATGAATATAATGTTGCCGACATAAAAGACAAAGTAAAAGTGGTAATAGGAGACATTCGCGATCAGGCACTGGTTGAAGATCTCGTTAAGGGTAAAGATTTTATATTTAATCTTGCTGCGCAGGTAAGTTATATCGATAGTTTAACTGAACCCTTTTTAGATTTAGATATAAATTGTTTGGGACACTTGAGGATTTTAGAAGCTGCAAGAAAATTTGCTCCCAATGTTAAAGTTTTGTTTTCCTCTTCGCGGTTAGCTTATGGAAAAATCTTAACAACTCCAGTAAACGAAAGTCATCCGACAAATCCATTAAGCATTTATGGTGTTCACAAGCTAACTGCAGAAAAATACTATCGCATTTATTACGACACATTTGGAGTTCGATCGGCGATTATTAGAATCCCGAATCCTTATGGCCCAAGGCAGCAAATGAAACATTCAAAGTATTCTATTGTTGGTTGGTTTATAAGACAGGCAATCGAGGGAAAAGAAATTCAAGTTTTTGGTGATGGTAAACAGGAAAGAGACTACCTGTACATAGATGATATTGTTGAGGCCTTCTTAAGAGTTGCCGTCTCAAATCAAACTGATGGAGAAATATACAATATTGGTACTCACGAAAGAGTTCATTTTGTAGACATGGTTGACGCTGTACTAGAAATCGTAGGTACCGGAAAAAAGGTGCACATACCTTGGCCAAAAAATTATGAGCGAAATGAGACTGGAAATTATATTGCTGATACTAGCAAGGTAAAAAGAGCGGTTAATTGGGAAGCTAGAGTGCCTCTTAAGGAGGGAATAAGAAAAACTGTAGAATATTTCAAAGAAAATAAGGAACATTACTGGTAAGAACCTTATGAATTTTAAAGGTTCTTTAAAATGGTGGGGTGGAGGACTAGCCAGTGTTGTAATCCTTTTTGTGATAGCTTCTCTTTTTGTAAAGCTTCCTTTTGTTTCCGCTGAGCAAAATATTTCAAATAGGAATATCGGAGAAATATTTGGATCAAAAGAAGTTGGACAAATATTCTATTCCTCTCGTTCAAATCTTTCTGGGTTTGCTTTTGAAATGGCCACTTATGGAGGACGGACAAACGATAAAGAAGTTATCTTTGAATTAAGGAATAACTTTAAAGATGGGGAACCGTTAAGGACCGTAAAAGTGAACGCTAAAAACTTTGGAGATCACCAGTTTTACGAATTTTTATTCACGCCAATTTCTGATTCCGCTGGAAAAAATTATTATGCTTCATTGCGTTCACCTGAATCGGTTTCTGGAAATGCCATAACGGTTCTTTATCAAAACTCTGATATTTACAAAAAAAATGGAGGTTCTTTAGTGGTTTTAAGAGAAAAGAGAAACACCTCAGCTTCACTAGAAGGGGTCGTGAAACCAAATTCTGATTTAACTTTCCGTGTTTATAATAACGTCCCCCTGTTAACATTCGTTAAACTTGTTTCTGTTCAAGGCGTAAGAGATTTCATCAGTTCAGTTAGAAGTGACACGGGAAGTTATATTTTAGCTGCCAAATTAGCACTGATTTCTTTGGTGTTGATACTGGTTATTTTCTTGTTCAATAAACCCCTCTCTCGGAAAAGACAAGTTATATTTTGGCTAGTTATTGGTCTGATTGGTTTGGGTTTGCGATATTTATTTATAAAGGAAATGCCTTATACAAATGATGAGGGTTCATATCTGTATGACGCACGTACATTATTAGAAGGAAATTTGCCTGGGGGAGATGCCTTAGCCAAAACACCTATTTTTATTGCAGTGCTGTCAGGTGCTATCGCTATTATGGGGCATCTGCTTTTAGTTGGAAGAATTGTAAGCATGGTTGCTGGTCTTCTAACAGCAATACCATTATATTTTTTGGGAAAGTTTTTAGGTGGAAAAAGAGTTGGCACACTTACTGCGGCTATTTGGTTGCTTTCGAGTGCCCCAGCATTATTTAATTCTTATGGTCACGCACAATCATTGCAAATTCTGTTCATCTCATGTTCATTGTGGCTTTTAGCAATTGGAATAGATAAGAAAAAATTAAGATGGTTTTTAATTTCTGGATTGCTCTTAGGTTGCGCGGTTATTGTTAGAAAAAGTTCACTAGCACTTGGATTACCAGTATTGGTTATGATTCTTTTTAATGGTTTTTATTGGAAAGAAAAAATTAAACAGTTAATTAATTTTGGTATAGGTTTGGGAATAGCGCTTGGAATCTTTCTTGGAATTATTTATTTCATTTACGGTCCGATAGGGCTATCGTATGCAACTGGAATTAGCTTGGCAAAAACTTCTTTTGAACAGTTGTCAGAAAGAGGAGACCTTTACGCGACTTATTCTGTTAAGGGTGTTTTGCCATTTTTCAGAGAAGCATTAGTGATTATTTTCTTGGGTTTAATCATGTTGGGGCAAGGATTAGAAAGGGCCGTAAGGCGTTTTGGATTTATTGCCCAAAAATTGGTTTGGATTATTCCGGTTTGGATTGTGATTCAAATTAGACTATTTACTGGGAGATACGAAGGCGAAGCACATTTATCCTTTGGGGTTGGCGCTTTTCTTTTAGCAATGCAGATAGTTTTAATAGTATTAGCTTTGGTACCCTGGAAAAGAGAAAAAAAGATTGACGAGGAGACATTTAACAAAGTTTGGATGTGGATTGGAATGCTGTGGTTTGTTTCTGTTGCGATTTTCTATTCATTCTGGATTAAATTTGCAGCAAATTATATTGCCGAATTTTTGCCGGGCTTGGTGATCGCATCCGCTTTTGGCTGCATTTGGATTTTAAACAATTATAAATCTAAATTATTAAGACTTACATTGGCTATTTTAATTTTCTGGGCAGCGTTTAGTTCATCCCAAAGTAGTTATCGTTTCGAGCACACGGGAACATTCCATTGGTCTTCAATAGTCGAAGCGTCTGACTTCTTGAAAAAAAATGTGCCGTTGACTGAAAAAGTTCAAACTGGAGCAGTTATCATTCCTTACCTGTCCGGTCACCATGTTCCCAATGATGTTTCCCACCCGACATGGTATGGATATGGCTACATCGAGCCATGGCTAAGAAATGTCTTCATGGCCTCATCTGAAAAAATGATTCAAGATACTTTTAAAACTAATTGGTTTGTTCAAGAAAATGTTACTGAGTTTTCATATTTTCTTGAATATCCGCAAATTAAAAGAGAAATTGATACGAAATTTGAAAAAGTAAAAGAGATAGAGAATTTTTCTAACACTATCGAGATATTTAAAAGACATTAAGCATTCACAAAAGAATATTGACTTTTAAGCATGTTGGCATTAGCTTTTATGCTTGTTTAGTCAATGGTGTCCTTTAAACAAAAGAGATTGAGAGGAAATTATGGACGTCGTGAGAAGCCAGGAAGCAGCCGCTAAGCTGTATTTTGAACAACTTGGAAAGGTGGTTGGAGAATTAAAAGGCAAAGAGGTATTGATAGTCATTACCCAAATTGATCCAGACGCAATCGGAGCGGCCATGGGTTTGAAGCTGTTGCTAAACTTCGTTTTTGGCAAGAGAAGCTCTATTTGTTATTGCGGGTCAATTGGTCATCCTCAGAATCGCCTCATTTTTGCTAAATATGATTTGGGGAGGGAAATTATTCCGATAGAAAAGACTCAAGAACTTTTTTCTTCCGCGGATATCGCTTTCGTCGATTCCTCCAATTTGAAAGATCCGAGAATACCTAAGGGTGTCTCATTCGATCCTGTAATAGTGATTGATCATCACCAGAATGATGGTGCATTAAAGAACAGCGAGGGCCGATTTGTTTGGATCGAAAGTGTAGGAGCCGCTTGTACTTTGGTTACGGAACTGTTTCGTCAAAGCACCACGGGAATGAAATTACTCCAAGAACATCCGCAGGTAGCCACATTGCTAGCAATGGGAATCTACTCCGATACGAAAGCATTGTGCGCCGCGGGAATAAGAGACGGGAGAGCCTATTCGACTATTGTCGAATTGGCGTCAACGGAGGATATGAACCGTCTAATCAACTACACTTTTCCGGAATCCTTAGCAAGGCATCTGGCTGCAGCTGTCTTTAACATGAAAAGGGCAGGCCCGGTAGTTGTTACGGGTGTAGGGCTAGTTACCGAGGATGAGGCAGATGATGTTTCAACCGTAGCCGATTTTCTTATGCGAATGGAGGGCGTGACTTTAGTGGTCAGTTGGGCCATAGTCAATGATTTTGTGAGAATTAGCGCCCGATCTTCAGATGCTTCAAGGCCATTGGATAAGTTCATGAAAGCCAAATTCGGAAATGGTGCCGGCGCAAAAGTGGCTCCCGATGGACATGGGGAAGGCGGAGCGCGGATCGATTTCCCTTTGGGTTTTTGGCTCACTCAGCGTACTTTAGATAATGCTGTAGCGGTGGTAGCTGGAAGAATCGAAGAATTAGTCTTTTCTACTTAATGACTTTCTAAAAGAAAGTCTTTTTATTTTATAAACCTTCACAACCAAGGTAAAATAGAATAAAATGGTACACTAAATAAATGGCCCTCAAGGAATTTATAAGGAATCACAGGGGGGTGTTAATAGAAATATTAATTATTTTTCTTGTGGCGTTGGTCCCAAGATTCATTGGTATTGGTCAATTTTTAACTGCTGATGAACCAAACTGGATGGGTCGATCATATGAGTTTGTGAAAGCTTTTAGACATCTTCGAATAAATGATACTTTTCAAACAACTCACCCTGGAATAACTGTAATGTGGATTGCGGGCTTATCCATTTATGCAGCGATGAACGTTTTTCATACGGTTTTTAATTTTGGAGATCTTCTCAAATTTACCGCGTTTGCAAGAGTTCCGTTAGCTTTTACTAATACAATTTTAATAGTCCTTATTTTTCTGGTTTTGCGTAAGATTTTTCCCAGAAGAATTGCGTTTATAGCCGGTGTTGTTTTGGCTTTAGATCCATTTTTAATAGGATATAGCAAACTTGTTCATGTTGATGCTTTGTTGACTGGATTTTTTACCTTGAGTGGTTTGATGATGATTTATGGAGAGAGGATTAATTCCAAAAAGATCTTCCTGCTTTCTGCTATCCCGACTGGTTTGGCGATTTTAACAAAATTGCCCGCAATTTCATTAATACCTGCCGCTTTTTTGATACTTTTTTTAAGAAAGGGAATTTTTACGAAGGAACTATTTAAGAAACAAATTAAGTTATTTCTGCAGTGGTTGTTAGTTATCGTCGTTATGATTTTTATTTTTTGGCCGTCATTATGGTTTGTTAAAGATCCAGGGAACATCAATCAGGTTAGAAAAGATATGACAGTTGCAGCAACTCTACCGCATGATATGTCGGAAGAATATTCAATGGATGCGTGGCATTACCCGTTAGTTTTTCTTGATCGTTTAACAGTTCCAGTTCAAGTGGGAATTCTGGCTTTAATTATTTTTCTAGTGTTTCCAAAACTGCGTGAAATTGTTTTTAAAGTAGTTTCTCGAAAATCAATTTTATTTATAGCTGCAGTGGGCTTAATATTTTTTATAGAAATGACCGTCGGTGGTAAAAAGGGTGACAGATATATTCTCCCACTATTTCCCCTATTGGATATTTTAGGTGTCGTCGGTCTTTACTACCTTGTGGTATTTATTATTCCCAAAGACAGTAAATATCGAAATAAGTCCGGTTATATTACAGCTGCCATTTTTACAGTTCCCATGATATTAACACTCTTTATTTTAGGTCCGTATGCGCTTTCTTATTACAATCCTTTATTTCCTCCAAATTTGAGTCAAGAGTTGGGTTGGGGTGAAGGGATGGATCAAGTTGCAAAATATCTAGATGCGCAACCAGGAAAAGGATTAGTTGCATCGTGGTATCCGGAAGATCTTCGAAGTCTGACAAAAAAAACAGTTTTACATATTAATGCCCACGAGCAGGATCGGATAGAGTACGTGGTTTTATATCGAAACATGTTTGGAAGAGACCCGGAAAATCCAGCTAATGATTTTATTGATGAATATTACAAAAAAAGAGAACCAGTATTTGTGGCGAAAGTTAATGGGCTTGAATATGCATGGGTATACAAAAAACCAATTATTAATGGAATAGTTGGCGAGATCTTGCCGGGTCAGTCTATTGTTGTTGAAATACCCAAAGTGACGGATAACGTGTCTAGAATTGATTTAAAAATGGCGACTTATAGTGGAAAGGCAAAGGATGGAATATTTACTCTCCGGATAAGAGGAGAATTAGATGGTAATGACTTAAGAACAGTAAATAAGCCTGTTTCGGAATTGATGGACGGTGGATACACTAAATTTAAGTTTGAACCCATTTCTGGAATTGCAAACAAAAAACTTTATTTAATTTTTACGACCCTGGGAACCAGATTAAATAATGCACCCACCTTAAGAGTTGCAAGGGATGAAAAAGATAGCAGCTATTCTTTTATAAAATCTGGAGATGTTAATAAACAAAACTACGAAGTATTTAGAAAACAAGGACTGATAGGATATGATTGGTATTTTATTAAAGAAGGGAAAGAATATTCTAGTTTGGAGGCTAAGTTATGATTTTCAAATTAGTAAATAGTAATTGGAAAATTTCATCTCTTATTTTTTACATAGTTGTTTCAATTGTCTGGTGGTTTTCTTTAATTCAAAATTTTGGGTCAAAAGTTATTGGGCTGGGTGGAGACCCCTATCAGTCACTGTGGAGATTTCTAAGGTTCTCTCAAGTCGTTGTTCATGGATCTCTCACGATACCTGAAGAAAGTGTATTTAAGAACTTTGCTCCAATTCCTTGGTTGCCTCTAGAATTTATGTTTGGAGAAGTGGTTGCTTATAATTTAGTATGGTTTTTAACAGGAATTCTTGCGGCTTGGTTTACATTTTTACTAACGAAAAGTTTAGGGGCTAGAAATTTCCCTTCCTTTATTGCTGGTCTTCTTATCCTATTTTCGCCATTTAGACTCTCTCAGGCTCTAGGGCATTTCGGAGCTATGCAATTATGGTGGATACCTGCAGCTACGTATTTTTTCATAAAATGGCAACGGTCATCTAGTAAAAAATGGTTGGTTTTATCTTTGATTTGTCTTGTGGGGTTATCTTGGTCGGAACATCATTTCTTTTTGGCATATGTGTTCATGATAATAATCGCGTTTTTATTTTATTTCCAAAGAATTTTAAAGAGCTTAAATAAAAATCCGATTGTATATTTATTTTTGATAATTGCAATTGTCGCAGCACTTTATCCCTTTTATTCTTCGGTTGGATCCCTTGTGGACACGAGCGGAAGTTTGAACCTCGGACAGGAACAAAGAGAACGTTATTCGGCTACTCTAAAATCTTTTGTGAGCATTCCTTCTTTTTCAGTTTTTAAAAATTTGGGATTTGGAAATTCGGAAAACAATGTTTCAGATCACACATTTTACCTAGGAACTCTATTGCCTTTATTAGCGTTTATTGTATTTTTGAGAAAAAGAAGAAAAGTTAATTGGTTAATTGGATTAGGGATCCTTCTAATGGTTGTTTTAACAATCGGACCCGTGTTAAAAGTAAGAAACATAGAAGTACTAACTCCCGTATATTTGTTGCAAAACTTGCCGATTCTTTCCTCAATTAGAGCCTACGGGAGATTCATGGCAATTCCAGTTTTATTTTTGCCTATCTTATTGGCAATTAATTGGCCAAAATTTGGGAAAAGATTTTCCTTGATATTGGGAATTCTGCTTTTGCTGGAAATTATGCCGCAGTTTTCTTTTCCAACAATGAATGCCAAAGACGAGTCGTATGAAAAAATTTATGCTGAAGCACCAGTCGGAAAGATATTGGCTATCCCAGCTTCAACTAATTACCTTTATGCCTCAAAACAATTATATTGGTCTGCCAAGCAGGGCAGAGAGCTTGCGGATTCTATAGCGCTGGAAAGGATTATTGATAAGAATGCCAGAGAAATTTTTCTTCAGACGCCTGTTGTCAGAGATTTGGCTCTTTTAAGGATAAAAGATTTCTATCTGCCAAGCTTTTTTGGACAAGACGTTAAAGTCAGTAAGGCTGCTTTCGCTTCACAAAACATCGGATCTGTTATTTTTGATTCTCAAACGGAAGGAGGAGTTATTTCCTACGCGGAAAGCAAGCCACATAAAACATCAAATGAAGAAATTCTTAGTGTTCGGGATTATCTGAAAGAAAGTCTTGGCTTAAAAGAGAATGAAATTAGCAAAGGAATATATTTCTATCCTGTTGAAGGGGAAATGAAAGAACAAATATTAGGAATTAAGGGAGACAAATGGGAACTATTAAACAAAAATGGGTTAAGAGAAGATGTAAATATTAACCCGGGTGCGACTTTCCATGTTTACTCCTTGAAAGACTCTAAGTTCTTGTTGAGTTTTAATATCTTAGCAAATGAAAATAATTCCACTATCACTTTTGCGCAAGGTGATTTGGAAACGAAGATAAAAGCACCTCAAAAGGGGCAAGTCGATATGGTTTTAAGTGCCAAGAAGGGGTTTAACGAATATTCGATAAAACTTGACGGTGGTAAGCTTAAAGTAGAAAATCCTAAGATTCAGGGAATTTAACGTATGCGTCTACTTATCTTTAATTATGAATATCCACCATTGGGCGGGGGAGGTGGTATTGAAACACGAGATTTGGCGGAAGAACTTGCGAAAAGACATGAAGTTCAAGTTATTACAACTGGTTTTAAAGACCTTCCCAGGAAAGAAATACAAAACGGAGTTACCGTTCATCGAATTCCCGTTTGGGGAAGAACAAGCCTGCCGACAGCGACCCTGTCATCAATGTTGACGTTTTTTCCCGCCGCATTTATTTATGGTTTTTTTGTGATTTTCTCATTTAAACCCGAATGTATTAATGCACATTTTGTAATACCATCTGGTCTGCCAGCCGCTTTGCTCTCAAAATTATTTAGAATTCCTTTTGTCTTAACATTAATTGGAGGAGATATTTATGATCCCAGTAAGGGAATTTCTCCTCACAAGCATGGACTTCTGCGTTTTGTTGTGGGATTTGTTTCTAAATGCGCAGACAAATTAACAGCGATCTCTAACGATACAAAGAAAAGGGCAATTGAATACCATAAGACTTCTAGCGATATAGAAGTCATTCCTTTGGGTTTAGTACCGCCAACTGTTACAAGGATAAGTAAAGAAGAACTTGGCTGGAGGGAAGATTTCGTTCACTTGGTTAGTATTGGAAGACTGGTTCCCAGGAAGGGTTATGGTGATCTCTTAAAATCATTTGCAAAATTACAAAATAAAAATTCTATGTTGCATATTTTAGGGGATGGTCCCTTGTGTACGGATTTGAAAAAAGAAGCGGAAGAGTTGGGAATCCAGGAAAAAGTTGTATTTCACGGCAGAGTAAGTGAAGAGGAAAAATACCAACTCCTATTTGCATCTGATATATACGTTTCCGCCTCTCACCATGAAGGTTTTGGTATTTGTTTTCTTGAGGCCATGTTTGCGGGATTACCAATAATAACTACAGATAAGGGCGGCCAGACAGATTTTTTGTCGCGTGACAATGCTGTTTTAATTCCGGTCGGTGATAAAGAACGTTTAACCTCAGCCATGGATGAAATGATGGTAGATGACAATCAAAGAGAGACAATAGGAACAAATAATGCAAGAGATGTTAAAGAACTTTTGATTGATAAAACTGCTCAAAGATACGAAGCGATTTTTAAAAGTTATTTGAAGAATAATGGCTAGGATTGGTTTAGAAGCAAGGTCATTATCTACTCTCGGAGGAGGAGTAAGAAGATATACTGTCGAAGTAATTTCTCGAATTCTAACTAGTGCGTCAGATAAGTTTATTGTTTATTACGATTCAAAAAAGCATTTGGGGACTTTTAAGGCGGACCAGAAAGTTGTGCCCGTTTTTAATCCACTATTTAGAATTGCTTGGGATTATTTCTATCTTCCTAGAGCTCTAAAGAAGGATGATATTGATTTAATTCACTACTTTAAACCTGCAACCACTCCTTTTAAGAAGCCCTTAGCGGTTGCTACGATGTATGATGTTATTCCGCTTTTACACCCTGAAACACAAACGAAGATTCAGTTATCGTATTGGAAAAAACAATTACCTCTAGTTGCTAAAACTTGTGCTCATCTGATAACTATTTCTCAAAGCGCAAAGAACGACATCGTTAATTTATTACAAGTAGAACCCGAGAAAATTACAGTAACTCCTTTAGGTGTAGACGAAAAATTCAAAAGAGCTTCCGAAGAAGAAATAAAAGCAGTAAAGAACAAGTATTCTCTTAATGCCCCTTTCTTTCTTTTTGTGGGAACAATAGAGCCACGAAAAAATGTCGCACGGCTTCTGAAAGCTTTTATTTCCATATCCGAAAAGATTCCACATGAATTGGTTATTGCTGGGAAATGGGGATGGAGATATGAAGATGTTAAAGAAGTATTAGCCAACTCTAAGGCAAAAAATAAGATAAAAATTTTATCATATGTAGAGGGGAAGGATTTAGTTCCACTTTATTCAGCGGCAGATGTGTTTGTTTTTCCTAGTTTGTATGAGGGTTTTGGTTTGCCACCGCTTGAAGCACTTGCTTGCGGAACGCCTGTTATAACATCAAACATATCAAGTCTGCCTGAAGCCGTTGGAACTAATGGAATTTTGATTGATCCCAACAACGTAGAGAGTATTGCTAACGCCATGTTGAATTTGGCTCAAGACGAAGTTGTGAAAAAAAATTTAGCCATTAAGGGGATAGAGTGGGCTAAGAACTTTACTTGGGAAAAGACGGCCAATTTAACGTTAGAAGTTTATAATAAAGTATTAGGGAGGTCATGAATATTTATTTTTTATCATCTCGATACCCACCGGATTTCATTGGTGGCGGAGAGTGGTCTACAAAATACATTGCTGAAGCGTTAGCCTCCTTGGGGGAAAGCGTTACTGTGCTTACTGGATCAAAGTATGGGAAAACTGAGGTTGTTAATGGAGTAAGGGTTATAAGGGATAGTAAACTTTGGGGACTTTGGGACAAACCTCTATTTGAGGAACGAAAAAGCAGAATAATTTCAAACAAATTAAAAGACATCATGCCGCAAGACGCAGATATTATTCATGCGCATGATTTTCGTTCAGCATTAGTTCTTTCAAAGCTAGATCAGAAAAATAAATTTGTAACCGTACGTGATTATGCTCCGATATGCGGAACCACAAACAATATGCTTTATGACGGAAGCTCTTGCAATGGTTGCTATTGGAACAATGTTTTGTTTAAGTGTCATAGAGTTAAGGAAGCCTCGATCGTTAGGAAACCATTCAGAGTATGGCAATATAAATATAATCTTAGATTTCGAACAAATGTTTATGAACATATTGAAAACCATATATACATTAGCCAGGCCCTGAAAGACAGAGTGAGTACACGTCTGAAAATACCGCGAACCTCAGTTGTTATTCCTAATCCTGTTGGAGATGATTGGATGTCTCCAATTAAAGAATCGGGAAGGGACCCGCTAATTGTGTATGCAGGAACAGTTCAATCGTACAAAGGTTTATTCTTTTTGATAGATGCATTTGAAAAAACAGTTAGGAAATTTCCTGAAGTAAAATTAGAATTAATTGGAAACGGAGAATTGGAAACTTTTAAATCTTATTGTGCGAAAAAAGATTTAACAGAAAAAGTTATATTTTCAGGGAAAAGAGACCATGACTATGCGCGTCAAAAATTTGATGAAGCGTGGATAATTGTGCAGCCAAGTCTTTGGGAGGAACCGTTTGGTCGAACAGCAATTGAGGGGATGGCAAGAGGCAGAGCAGTGGTGGCGTCTAGCATTGGCGGATTAAAAAATATTGTTGATAAAAGTTGCGGGGAATTAGTTTCTCCTAGAAATTCAGACGAACTCAGTGAAAAACTGCTAGAAATTTTATTGGATAACGAAAAGAGACAGGCCATGGGTAAGATGGGTAGAAAAAAAGTTGAAGAGGATTATGGCAGCAAGATTATCGGAGAAAAATATTTGGATTTCTACAGATCAAGGATAAATCAATAAACTATTTTTAGACCTCGATCGTTAGCGGTTAAAAGAAAGATACGAAGAAGAACGGGATTATCTTTTCTCTTTGCATTCATAAAAATGATGTTGCCATTTCCCAAACACCTAGAAATACTATTTCCCATGTTAGTACTGACTAGATTTTCTACTAGGTGGCCATCACGCGGGTCAACTTCGATTATCTTAAAAGTATCATTCTGAAAAAATAAAATATGCTGAGAATCGGAATACCAACTAGGATCATGGATAGGATTTGAAAAGCGCCCAACTAAGACGGAAGACATTTTTTCGATAGGAGATCTATCCTCTCTTAAATTTAACACCCATATATCGAATTCAGTTTCACTCCAGAGCAATTCTTTGCCTGAAGGAGACCACTTTAGACTATCTGCGTGCTCAGAAATTTGCTGCCATTTTTGTGAGTCGCTTCTCCATATGTACATTTTTTGTTTTGGTCCTGAAAGTAATGCAATGTCTCCAAATGGTGAGACCGTTAAGAAACTAATTTCTGAAACATCTTGCGGTAAGGGTATCGAAGACTTTTTGTCACCATTTGAATAAAATTCATTGAGAACTGTTTTCTTTTGATCATCTTTTTCGGCGATTATATAACCACCATCTCCATATGCAAAAGAAGAAACGGAGCTTGAAATTACTACTGGGTTTGAAGAAATTGATGAAATAACAGGAGCCAGGGTTATCTTATTTTTTTCTTTTACTACCAATTTATTTTCATCATTGGGTACCCAGCCAATAATTTCTCCTAAATTTAATAATTGATATTCACCAGTTTGAATATTAATTAAGTAATCCTTTTTATTGTCTTTTCTTTTTAATGTCAGAATCAAGTGAGTTTCATTAGGAGACCAAGAAAAAGTTAGATTGTCCTTTTGGGAGATTTGAAGTTTTGATAAAATACCCTCCTGTGTAAATTTAGAAAGTTGAAGTATGCGAAGTTGTTTTCCCTTCGATGTTCCTTCGGTTACTACTAACCATTCTTCTTTTGGAGAAATAGAATAATCAATCACATTGCCTCTAGTGATGTCTTCTTCAATTTCATTGGGGATTAATTTTACGTGCATAACATCCGTAACCATTGTTCCTTCAATTGGCAAATTCTTTTGCCAGTCCCGATAACCTTCTTTTGAAATATTTATTTTATAGTTTCCTGGTAAAAGAGAGCGAACTTCCGTCGGAGATTTTGAGTATTCTTTTTCATTAACAAAAACAGACGCGTTTGACGGGTTAGTTCTTATGATGAAATTGCCCACGGCGACAGGGATCGGAGAATTGGGGGTGATTTTGTGACCAAGGGAATAGATAATAAGGATCGGCGCAGCTGTAATAAATGCAACCCAAGCGCTAATAATAGCTATTCGTCTAACTAAGGGACTCATTAATTAAATTCGTAATTCATTCTATATTTTTTTGGCCTTGCTTTCAATGCCTAACCCAAGGCATCATAGTACTACTCCCATAAAAAGATATGTTCAAAAAAAGAATCGCAATTGATTTAGGTACGGCAAACACGCTGGTGTATGTTCCCAAAAAGGGAGTGATTATGGTTGAGCCGACCGTAGTAGCGGTTTCTGTTAATGATAATAGAATTTTGGCCGTAGGAAATGAAGCAAAAGAAATGTTGGGTAGGACTCCTGAAAGTGTAATAACCTCTAGGCCGTTAAGAGACGGGGTTATTGCTGACTTTAGAGTGACAGAGGCGATGATGAGATATTTTATTGAAGGAGCAACTGGAAAAGGATTTGGCTTATTCCGCCCGGATGTAATGATCGCGGTGCCAGCTGGAATAACTAGCACCGAGAGAAGGGCTGTTATGGAAGCAGCACTACAAGCAGGAGCAAGAAACGCCTATTTAGTTAAGGAGCCTCTAGCCGCTGCAATTGGTGCTGGTATTCCAATTGGAGAATCGTCAGGGAATATGATAATCGACATCGGAGGAGGGACATCCGAAGTTGCTGTTATTTCTTTAGGGGGAATTGTAGCGTCACATTCTGCTAGAGTTGGTGGCAATAAGATTGACGCTGCAATTGCCGAGTATATTCGAAAAAGACACGGGTTGGCCGTGGGGGAAAGAACAGCAGAAGAAGTTAAAATTGCCATTGGCAGTGCCTTACCAACTGAAGAACAAAAAGAATATCAAATTAGGGGAAGAGATGTAAGTAGTGGGCTTCCCAAAGAGGTAGTAGTTACTTCTTATGAAGTAACAGATGCCATTCAAGATGAATTAGAAAATATCATTCAGGCAATAAAGTTGGTTCTTCAAGAAACGCCGCCTGAACTATCTGCCGATGTTATCGATAAGGGCATAGTCATATCGGGGGGAGGAGCGCTTCTTCCTAATATGGACAAATTAGTTTCAAAAGTTACTTCAGTTCCGTGTTCTGTAGCTGAAAATCCTCTTCAGTGTGTTATTCGCGGTCTTGGAGTCGCAATTGAGAATTTTGACATCTACAAGAGAAGTCTATTAGCTGCAAAATAATTATTTTATACAATTAAGCTTGCTCCGTAAAAGTAAATAACGGATACTTTCAAATATGAAGATCGGAATTGACGCGTCAAGATGCTCAAGTGTTGAGTCCACGGGTACTGAGAATTATTCAAATTTACTAATCCCGCCTTTAATAAAAATATTAAAAGAAGAAGGCCAACAAATAATTCTCTATACAAAAAAAAGTTTTGATAGGAAATTTGACGGAGTAAATATAAAGAAAATAAAAAATAAATATCTTTGGACTCATTTGGGACTTGGGCCTCATTCATTTTTTGACGGGGTAGACCGACTATTTATTCCCGCACATGTGGTTCCTGTTTTAACGCCATTAAAGACCATTACCTATATTCATGATGTTTGCTTTGAAGAAATTCCTTTTGCTTATTCTTTTTTGAACCGGTGGTACTTACGTCTTATGACTGCTGAGGCAGTGAGAAAATCAAGGCTGATTACTCATTCAAAATATTCAGCCGAAATGATTAAAAAATATTTTAAAACAGGTGATAAGAAAATATTAATAGTTCCTCCCGGAAAAATTGAAATTACAAATGGAGATTCTGTGATTCCTTGGAAAAAGCCTTTCATATTGTTTGTTGGAAGAATAGAAACTAAAAAAAATATCATAGCGATTCTTTCTGCTTTTGATGAATTGCTTTGTAGGAATCCCGGGATACCATATTCGCTTGTTTTAATAGGGAAAGAAGGTTTTGGTAGCCAGGAAATTTTTAATTTTCACAAAATGATGAAAAATAACAATAGAGTGATTTTTGGTGGATATGTAAGTGAAAGTATAAAAGACACAACCTTAAGAAATGCCTCAGGTGTGATAGCGCCCTCTTTGTGCGAAGGTTCTAGTTTGGTATTAACTGAAGCAAGATCGGCGAATGTTCCATTCGCCGCAAATTCCTGTGGAGCTTTAGAGGAAGCGGGAGGAAGCAAAGGCATTTATAACAGAAACGATTGGTCAGAATCTCTTCGAAGACTAATATCTAATCCGATTTTTCCAGAACCGATTACTCGGACTTGGGATGAAGTTGCCAAAGAAGTTGCCAAAGTTATTATTTCTGGTTGAAGATAATTAAGGATATAATTTTTTGATATGAAAGTAGCGCTAGTTCACGAGTCGTTAACGCGGTTGGGAGGAGCTGAAAGAGTATTAGCAGAAATGCACAGCATTTACCCATCTGCTCCTATTTACGCTCTGCTTCACGAGGATAGAGTTGTGCAAAACTTGTTTCCCGATGCTCACGTTCATCTCTCTTTTTTAAGAAGATTCCCCGAATATGTTCGCAAGAGAGAAAGACTATTCCTTCCAATATTGCCTGTCGTTCCTGAAACTTTTGATCTAAGTTTGTATGATGTTGTCATAAGCAGCGCGTCAGCTTTCGCTAAGGGTGTTGTTACACGTCCGGGAACTCTTCATATTTGCTATTGTCATTCTCCAACGAGATACCTTTGGGACTGGTATCCACAAATTTTTAAAGAAAATTCTTTCGGTAAATTTAGAGGCTCTCTTTTGGCGATATTGCTGCATTATCTGAGACTTTGGGATCAGGCAGCAGCCAGAAGAGTTGATAAATTCATAGCTAATTCAAAAGCAACTCAGGAAAGAATTCGAAAATACTACGGACGAGATTCAGAAGTAATTTACCCGCCAGTAGACGTTAATAAATTTAAACCAACTGAAAAAAATGAAGGTTATTTTTTAGTTGTTTCACGACTCTCTCCTTACAAACGAGTTGATTTAGCTGTTAATGCTTTCAATAAACTTGAAATACCGCTTGTCATTGTTGGTGAAGGAAGAGAAAGGCAAAAACTTGAAAAAATGTCACAGAAGAATATTAAATTTAAGGGTTTTGTTCCTGACAAAGAATTGCCGGAAATTTATGCGGGAGCAAGGGCTTTAATTTTTCCGGGAGAAGATGACTTCGGAATAGTTCCAGTAGAAGCGATGGCCTCGGGTAAGCCGGTAATTGCTCTTAAAAAAGGAGGGGCAATAGAAACTATTATCCCCGGAGTTACTGGCGAATTCTTTGAAGAACCTCACGAAGCGATACTGGCTGAAGTCGTTAGACAATTTTTGGAAAAAGAAGAAACCTATCGCACTGATTTGATTAGAACTCAGGCGGAAAAATTTTCTAAGGAAAATTTTAGAAATAAAATAATCAGTTTTGTGGAAAAAACTTGGCAGGAATGGGAAAAATCAAAATTTGCCAGTTAAGTTAGCCAAGTAAGAAATAAATTTCTTCCATCTAAAAGGCCATTGCTTTTTGCAATTGTATGTGACCAGTATTTTTGTTGATTTTGGATTTTAGCGCACGACGTACACTCATCATCAATTTTTATTTTTGAACTCCGAACCTCATTTTTTCTTAGAAAAAAATCAGCTAGCGACCGGAGATCAATTGATATTTGCCCTTTTCGGGGCCCTTCAGTGGCCATTGAAATATGAGGCGTTAATTCTGAAGAGATGGTGTTTATATCATTTCCTATTTCCGCATAATGTTCTGCTCCAAAACAGCATGATCCAATTCCGGCACCTATCCAGGCAGAAACATTTTGCGGATTGAATATTTCTTTTTCGAATAGAGAATCGATGATATTGGAAATAGAGGGGTCTTTGGGGATTAGAGTACGAAAGTTTACATGCAAAAGGGAAAGACGATTTTCATCATAAACACAAACAGCCAGACAATCTGCCAACGTGATTCCGGCGACTTCTCCTTTTGAGATAACAATGCCATCAGCAAGTTCAGAAGATTTGAATACACTGGCAGAAAGCCAATTAAAAGAGTCTGGGTAGCTAGAGTCAACAATATTTGTGGTGTGGTTTAATGAAGGAACAAAAATAGAAGAATAATCAGAGTCAATTTGATTATCCAAGGCCTCTGATAATTTTATTGAAAAATTATCAAGAGATATGGATCTTGTGTCAAAATTTCCTAAGTCTTTTGTTGTCAGAAAATGATTAAACATTTCTACGAAAGAAAATGATACATTATAAAATAACCTTTGAAAAGGAAAAAAGGGTAATAAGTAAACCAAGTTCTGTTCTTGCAAAAGTGTCAATAGAACTTAAACACGTAGTGGCAGAAATTTCGACTCCTTATTGAAAAAAAGCTCAAAACATGGCACTCTAAATAATCGAAATGACATCATTGTTAGACAGATTATTTGCGCGGGATTCCGTAAAACTCTCAGAAATAAAGGGAGTAACGGATAAAGTACTTGCGCTGGAAGAATCTACAAAGAAACTTGGCGATGCGGAGTTGCCTGTTGCTTTGAATAAACTGAGAGAAAGATCGCAAAATGAGAGTTTAGACGATCTTCTTCCTGAAACTTTTGCTTTAGTAAGAGAGACTGCCAGGCGTGTTTTAGGAGAACACCCTTTCCCTGTACAAATCATGGGAGGAATTATTTTACACGAGGGGAATATATCTGAGATGAAAACTGGAGAAGGAAAAACGTTGGTATCTACGATGCCAGTTGTTTTAAATGCCTTACAGGGAAAAAGTGTTCACGTTGTCACCGTTAATGATTATTTAGCTAAACGTGATGCTGAGTGGATGGGAAAAATTTATAAAGCGCTAGGCTTGACGGTGGGGGTGACTCTACATGAGCAAACTCCTGAAGAAAAAAGAGAAGCATATCATGCTGATATAACATACGGGACAAATAACGAATTCGGATTTGATTATTTGAGGGATAATATGGCTTATCGTCTCGAGCATAAAGTTCAGAGAGATTTAAACTTTGCGATTGTTGATGAAGTTGATTCGATTTTGATAGATGAAGCCAGGACGCCGCTAATCATCTCCGCTCCTGACGAAGAATCGAGCAAACAGTATTCAGAGTTTGCAAGAATTGCTCCGCAATTAGAAAAAGGAAAGGATTTTGAAGTTGATGAAAAAGAGAGAGCCGTCACCTTAACGGACGAAGGCATTTCCAAAGTTGAGAAAATTTTAGGAATTGAAAATTTGTATGGTACTGGAGAAATAAAGCTAGTTCATCATTTAGAACAAGCCTTGCGTGCTCAATTCTTGTATAAATTAGATGTCGATTATGTAGTTAAGGACGGAGAGGTCCTGATAGTTGATTCATTTACTGGTCGCATAATGCCTGGAAGAAGATATTCTGAGGGTTTGCATCAAGCAATTGAGGCTAAGGAAAATGTAAAAGTACAAGAAGAAAGCCGAACCATGGCAACGATCACTTTCCAGAATTATTTTCGTCTTTACGAAAAATTGTCTGGAATGACAGGAACGGCTAAAACCTCGGAAGAAGAATTTCAAAAAGTTTACAATTTGGATGTTTTGGTTGTGCCCACCAATAAACCGATGGTTAGAGAGGATTTGCCTGATCGAGTTTATGCAACTGAATTAGGCAAATTTAAGAATGTAGTGAAAGAAATAAAAGAAAAAAATCAGAAAGGGCAGCCAGTTCTAGTTGGTACGGTTGCAATTGAAAAATCAGAATTACTCAGCAACATGTTGAAACGCGAAGGAATCAGCCACGAGGTTTTAAATGCAAAAAATCATGCCAGAGAAGCTGAAATTATTAAACAAGCGGGTCAAAAAGGAGCCGTAACCATTTCAACTAATATGGCAGGTCGAGGTACTGATATTAAATTGGGCGAAGGGGTAAGAGAAGCTGGAGGATTGCATGTGGTAGGGACGGAAAGGCACGAAGCAAGGCGCATTGATAATCAGTTGAGAGGACGTTCGGGGCGACAAGGTGATCCAGGTAGTTCGCAATTCTTTATCTCTGCGGAAGATGACGTGATGAGAATTTTCGGCGCTGAAAGAATGAAAAATTTGATTTCAAGATTTAATATTCCAGAGGATGAGCCGATAGAAAGTAAAATGATTTCAAAGGCAGTAGAAGCTGCTCAAGCGAGAGTAGAGGGTTTTTACTTCGATTCAAGAAAACACGTTTTAGATTTTGATGATGTAATGAATAAGCAGCGTGAAGCTTTTTATCGGTTGCGTAATAACGTTTTAGAGACTCAAGGTAAACCAGATAGTTTAAAAACATTAGCAGTCGATCAATTGACTGAAACTTTGGTAGAGACGATTCATCTGGCCTTAATAGCGCCGCCCGTATTAGACGAAAATAAAACTCAAGTTGATGAAATAAAGCCTGAACAAGAAGCGAGAAAGGCGATTGAACGATTCATTAATTTGTCAGATGAAGATTGGAAACTAATTGAACAGACTATACCTACTGATGTTCGTGGAGATTTGCCGGAAACTACAAAAGAAGTGTTAAAGAATTTTGTGATCAAACATTTTGTTATCCTAGAAGAAAAGGCAAACAAAGAGGAAGGATTTTATGATGTTATCAGGAGTATTTTCTTGAGGGCATTAGATTTTTTGTGGACTGATCATTTGGACACGATGGAATACCTGAGAACAGGAATAGGCTTGCGCGGGTATGGACAGAGAGACCCACTGGTTGAGTACAGAAAAGAAGGACATCAACTTTTCCAAAATTTGATGTCGTCATTTAGGCAAGAAGCCACAGCTGCGATTTTTCACTTGGAAATTCATCCCAGAAATCAAGAAAGGATGCAGGTTGAGGCACCAGCTGAAACAAGCTTGGTGATGTCTCATCCAGAAGCGGACAAGCCAGCAGTTTCGGAATCAGAGATACCTAATTCAGAATCCGGTCAGGAGAAAGTGATGAAAACAGCAACTGCCATGATCCCTAACGCTGTGCCAGCTAGAAAGAAAGCTCCAGTCGGGAGAAACGATCCTTGTCCTTGCGGATCAGGAAAAAAATACAAGCGCTGTCACGGAAAGTAAAAAAGCCGCTGGCTCCATGGGTATCTAATCCACTTCTTTGCCAGCGGGGCTTCCAAAATTCCCGAAGGAACCGAGGTGGGTAGCCAGCCCACGTCTCTGCTAGGTAGATGTATGATAGTGAACTATTATAAAGAAGGAAATATTCATAAAAGCTTAGTGAGTAATATGTTAAAGTTGGGAAAATATAGACATTACAAAGGAAAAGAATATGAAGTCATTGGAGTAGCGAAGCATAGCGAAACGCTGGAAGAATTTGTGGTTTATAAGGCACTCTATGATGAAGGACAGATATGGGTTAGACCACTACAAATGTTTTTGGAAAAAGTAGAAATTGGAGGTAAAAGGATCCCACGTTTTAGTCCTATAGAATAATGAAAAAGCAATGAAAAATAAAATGGAAAAAGAATCAAAAATTACCCCCGAAACAAGCGGTGAAGAAGGAATTAAAATAATTGATGGGCAGAAGTATCAAAAAGTTTTTAGTGGATATACCCTGAGGGAATATTTTTCTCATGATTCCGAAAAGGGACCAGGACCAGGTTGGGATTTTCGGCAAGAAATTTTAGAAAAATACCAGGTTAGTGATCCTTCAGAACTTCCTGACGAGCCGTATTATATTTGGGAACAGATAGAAGGCTAAAGCACAAAAAACGGAAACACCCTTACGGGTGCTTCCATTTATAATAATATTTGAAATTACAGTTTTGAGTCAAATTATTTAATTGGTTTTAATAAAAGTGCTAGTCTTTAAATGTGGAAAACCAAAGCGATCAAGTCGTACAAGAATACACAAAGCTCGATTTAAGGCGAGGAGTCGATCATATTGGAGTTTGCGTCGTCTTTTTTTGTCATGATGGCGATGGAAATATTTTGCTTCACAGAAGGAGTGATAAATGTAGGGACGAAGTAGGAAATTGGGATTGCGGAGGAGGATCAATGGAATTTGGGGAATCGTTTGAAGAAGCAGTAAGACGGGAAGTAAAAGAAGAATATTGTGTAGATGTTTGTGATTTGAAACAGATTAAAGTAAATAATGTTTTGAGAGAAAACAATGGTATTCCAACACATTGGATTGCGGTGTTATTTGCTGCCAAGGTTGATAAAAATTTAGTTCAAAAAGGAGAACCAGAGAAAATGGATGACTTGGGATGGTTTCCAATTGAAAACTTGCCTAATCCGCGCCACTCTATGCTCGATCAACATTTGGGGATGGTATTGGAATCGGGTGTAATTAAATCTTAAATTATTTCAAAATGCCTTCATTTGATTCATTGAAAGAAACAGATCTAGAAGTTTATTCTGCTGTAGCCGGGGAAATGGAGAGACAAAAAGAAGGCATTGAGTTAATTGCTTCTGAAAATTATGTTTCTTCGGCAGTATTGGAAGCCTTGGGGAGCCATCTCACCAATAAGTACGCTGAAGGCTTTCCAGGAAGAAGATATTACGGGGGCCAAAAATTTACAGATGCAGTTGAATCAACTGCCATTGAAAGAGCGAAAAAAATATTTAGGTGCGATCACGCTAATGTTCAACCCTTGTCAGGTGCTCCCGCAAATATCGCGGTTTATTTTGCTTGGTTAGAGCCCGGAGATGCCATTATGGGCATGGACTTATCGCATGGAGGTCATTTAACTCACGGCAGTCCTGTTACTTATATGTCCAAATTGTTTAGATTTGTCAGATACAGAATGAAGAATACTGAAACAGGAATCATTGATTACGATGAAATGAGAGAAATTGCGAAGAAAGAAAAGGTTAAAATTATCCTGGCCGGGTTTTCGGCGTATCCAAGAGAGTTGGATTATGAAAAAATTAAATCCATTGCGGATGAAGTTGGGGCGATAGCAATGGCAGACATCGCTCACATTGCGGGCTTAATTGCAGCGGGAGAATTAAAAAATCCGTTTGATTACGGATTTAACGTAGTTACTACGACAACGCATAAGACATTAAGAGGTCCTCGCGGTGGAATGATTATGTCCAAAGGAATGGTATCAAACCCGCTGAAGGCAGTTGAAAAGAAAGTTGAAAATTTACCAACGCTTATAGATCGTAGTGTATTTCCAGGATTGCAAGGTGGTCCTCACATGAATAATATTGCAGGAATTGCAGTTGCTTTAGGTGAAGCAATGAAACCGGAGTATAAGATTTATGCGAAACAAGTTATTGCTAACGCGAAACACTTGGCCAAATATCTAATGAGTAATGGTGTAAATTTAGTAACAAATGGAACCGATAATCACATGATGGTTGTTGATTGCGTGAAGTCTTTTAATTTAAATGGAAAAGAGGTTCAGCACATACTTGATGAAGTGGGGATAAGTACCAGCAAGAGTACTATTCCTGATGATCCCTTGCCTCCGTTTACACCAAGCGGTTTAAGGTTAGGGACGCCAGCCATGACTACTAGAGGCATGAAAGAACCAGAAATCGAAAAGTTGGCTGATTTAATGCTTTCTGCAATTAAGAGTCACAGTGATGAAGCTTCATTAAAGAATATTGGTGAAGAGGTAAAAGAATTCTGTAAAAAGTTTCCTCTTCCCGGAACCTCAACTTAATCGCATTGACTAATTTAGAGGTTTATATTTAACTTACTGGTTAATTAACGAAAACAATGGCTGCTTTATTGTTAGACGGGAAAAAACTAGCTTCTGAAATTCAAAATGAATTAACTCAGGAAGTTTTAGGACTTAAGACAAGAGGAATTGTCCCGTTGTTGGCCGTTTTAATGATTGAGGGTGATGAATCAAGCGAAGTGTATGTAAAAAATAAAGTCAAAAGAGCGACAGAAATTGGAATTCAAACTATTGTAGAGAAGGTCAAAGAAAGCGAATTTGATTCTTTAGGGATGACAATTATCAAAAAATGGAATGAAGATGAAAAAATACACGGTATCATCGTTCAAATTCCGGAGAAAACCAATGACACGGTAAATAATATTGCTCAATCAGTTGTTCCCGAAAAAGATGTTGACTGTTTGAGTCCTTATAACATCGGTTTGCTTGAAATTGGAAAAGCTCAATACTATCCGCCAACTCCTGCGGGGATTAGGGCTTTATTAAGTAAAAATAATATTTCTTCGGAAGGAAAACACGTTGTAATTGTTAGCAGGAGTCAGCTTGTTGGCAAAGCGCTTGCGTTGATGATGCTAGAAAAAAACGAGAAAGGAAATGCAACGGTTACTGTGTGTCACAGTAAAACAAGAAATTTGGCTGAATTTACAAGTAAAGCGGATATATTAATTGTGGCGATTGGTAAACCAGAATTTTTAAGTAAAGAACACATCAAAGAAAATAGTGTTATCGTCGATGTGGGAATTAATAAGACAACAAAAGGATTAGTTGGTGATTTTAAACACGATGAAGTTGAATCCATAGTATCGGCAATTACTCCTGTTCCCGGGGGAGTTGGTCCAATGACTGTAATTATGCTTTTGAAGAATCTGGTAGAAGCAGCAAAATTGAAAACAAAATAAATAATATTATAGTATTAAATATATTATAATATTTTTGGTGGAACTATATACAGGAGCAGTCAATCTGCGATAAAATTTTTATGGGGATAAGTTTTTAAAACAAAAAGGAGGTGAAAGAAATGGACGAACAAAAAGGAACATGCACTGTCTGCGGCGCTGTTGATGTGGCTGTAAATGCAGAAGGAAAATGCGCAGGTTGTTCTGGAGTAGCAGCTCCTGAAACTCCAACTGAGCCAACAACAGGAGATGCTGGAGGAGACCAACCAGCTGTCTAAATAATTAAGACCAATAAACACACTCTTGAAGGCTTTAGGAGTGTGTTTGTTTTTTTATTGCTTCACAAATTCTATAATTTCAATATAATTTGAGCCATGACTGTAAAACAGCAAATGCAGCTTGGCGTGGTTGGAATAGTTGTTCTAACCATTCTCTGTGTTTTGGTGATTTTGCCTGGAGGAAAAATTCCATACTTAAACAGAGTTATAAATCCTCATTTTAAGTTAGGACTAGATTTATTAGGCGGAACACAACTTGTCTATCAGGCTGATGTCTCTCAGGTTCCATCCGCCAACAGAGGAGAAGCATTGCAGGGAGTAAGAGATGTTATTGAAAGAAGGGTAAACGCTTTTGGCATATCTGAACCTCGTGTTCAGACAACGGGTGGGGTTGGAGAAGCACGTGTGGTAGTAGAATTAGCGGGAATTAAAAATCCAGATGACGCCATCAAGTTAATTGGAGAAACTCCTCAGTTGGATTTTAGAGAAGAGGAAATAGCTGAGCCGGAAGATAAAAATAAAGAATCGACTATTTCTTGGAAAAGGACAGAATTGACTGGCAAGAATTTAAAAAGGGCGGATGTGAGTTTTGATCAAAATGGTGCTCCAGACGTATCGCTGACTTTTGATAAGCAGGGAACAGAATTGTTCAGCAAATTGACGGGAAAAAATATCGGAAAAAGAATCGGAATATTTTTAGACGGCTATCCGATAACAGCTCCAACCGTCCAAACTCAAATTACACAAGGGCAAGCAGTAATAACGGGAAATTTCACGATTGATGAGGCGAAACAATTAGCTACTCGTTTGAATGCGGGCGCCTTGCCGGTTCCAATCAATTTAATTAGCCGGACATCAGTAGGTCCAACATTAGGGCATGATTCCCTGGGACGCAGTGTTGTTGCGGGTGTAATGGGTCTTATAATAATGATTTTGTATATGGTGATCCTCTATCGTTATCCGGGCGCAATTGCCGCTTTCGCTTTGGTTTTATATGCGTTGATCAACTTAGCTGTTTATAAAATTTTAGGAGTAACAATGACGCTGGCAGGAGTAGCTGGTTTTATTTTATCGATTGGAATGGCTGTTGATGCCAACGTCCTTATTTTTGAAAGGCTAAAAGAAGAATTGAGAAATAAAAAAGCGCTGATACCATCAGTTGTAGCGGCATTTAAAGAGGCTTGGGACTCCATTAGAGATTCCAATGTTTCAAGTTTAATTACATGCGCCCTCTTGTATATGCTCGGTTCAAGCATTGTTAAAGGATTCGCGCTTACGTTGGCCATTGGAATAATAATAAGCATGTTCTCCGCGATTACCGTTACTAGGACATTGCTAAGAGCTTCTTCACAATCTATATTTCTTTCAAATAAAAAATTATATGCGAGTGATTTATCCGAAGAAGCAAAAGAAAAATAATATGTTAAGTGTCACAAAAACATCGAAGTATTGGTTCTTGATTTCTGGAGTATTGATTGTTTTGAGTGCGATTGCCCTTATTTTTTGGGGACTGAAACCGGGTATAGACTTTATTGGGGGAAGTATCATGGAAATCCAAGGAAAAGGAGTTACGGTTGTGACCGTAAGGCAATCATTAGAAAAAGCCGGACAAAGTGATACGGAGATACAAAATACGGCCAATAATAGTGTTCAAATTCGATTGAGGCTCTTGTCTCCTGATGATCACACAAAATTGTTGGAATCACTAAAGAAAGACTTAAAAAATCTTGACGAGCTTAGGTTTGATACGGTTGGTCCTACTTTTAGTCGAGATCTATTGAATAAATCAGTGACAGCGATAGTACTTGCTTGTGTTGCAATCCTTGTTTATTTAGCTTTTGTTTTTAGAAAGTCAGGTTCAGTTGTATCCTCTTGGGCATTCGGTTCGTTTGCGGTATTAGCATTAGTGCATGATGTGATAGTAATATGCGGTTTTTTTGCTATCTATGCTCATTTTTTTGGAGCGTCTGCTGATTCGCTTTTTATAACTGCGATTTTAACTGTAATTGGCTTTTCTGTTCACGATACGATTGTAATTTTCAATAGAATAAAATCAAACTTAAGGTTGTATCGAATGCCGTTTTCTGATTTAGTGGACCAAAGCGTGATAGAAACGTTCACGCGTTCTATTAATACGACCGTGACTACTTTTCTGGTTTTACTGGCATTACTTTATTTTGGAGGCAGTACCACAAGGGCTTTTGTTGCAACTCTCTGCGCTGGAATGATTGTGGGATCTTACTCTTCCATGTTCGTCGCCGCTCCATTATTAGTCTTGTGGCAGGGCAGAAAAGCCAAAACGAAGAGATAAAACCCTGGATAGTGTCGTACATTGTGCTTGCAACTTTTAAAGTTGTGGTAATGTTTTAGAGCGATGAAATCAAATATTATTGGATACGAACAGACAGTTGAGTATTTTGAGGAGCTTATTAAAGGCAAAAAAATGCCAGTCGCTACTTTATTTGGCGGCCAGCCAAATATCGGCAAAAAAGAAATAATTGATTATTTAAGCAAGGGGATTTTATGTGTAACCAACAACTGGTGCGGACAATGCGAAAGCTGTAAAGCGCCATTTTTAGCACATCCGGACATTATCAAAAAAGATGTAAATAATGATTCGATGTTAAAAGAAGAAATGAGCAATTTGCTTGGGAGAATTCACCAAAAGCCGATTTTGTCTAAAAAGATGATTGTGGTAGTTGAAGGAGTTGATTCTTATTCAGATGCCGCCGCCTCACTTCTTTTGAAAGCCATAGAAGATGCGCCATCGTATGTTCATTTTCTTATGACGGCAGTTTATCCTGAATCGGTTGCAACTACTGTCAGATCCAGATCTTTGATAAAGAAACTTTCACCTTTAACAGTTGATCCACTAGCCAAAAAATTGATTGCCAATGGTTTTCCTGAAGAAGAAGCTAAAAGAGCAGCTTATTTAGCTGGGGGGAGAGTCGGGTTGGCCTTAAAAATTTTGAAAGATAACGAACTAAAAAATAAGTATGAAAACTGGTTGAATACTTTTAAAAAAATCAATAGGATGACCATTGCGGATTGCTCGTCGTTTGCCGATGAAATAGACAAAAAAGGAGAAGCAGAGGAAGTTCTTAGTTTTTTCCAGGCATTTCTAAGAGAACAAGTTAAGTTTATAATTGATGATAAGGAAGATAATAGGCGTGACATTCAAACAGCCATTAGGAGGAGTCGGGAGTCTAAAGCCATGTTGAAAGCAAACATACCTCCACGCCTAATCCTTGAATATGTATTCTTTAATCAAATAAAAGCATGAAAAACATTAAGGTTAAGCCACAATTTGAACCAGCTATTAAACATCTAGAGGAAGAACTTAAGGGTTTAAGGACAGGCAGAGCTTCGTCTGGTTTGGTTGAAAATTTGAATGTTGATTATTATGGGACACAAACTCGTTTGAGAGATATGGCTAGTATCAACGTCGTGTCTGCGCAAACCATTCAAATTGAGCCGTGGGATAAGTCCGCGGTGCAAAATATAGTGAAAGCCATAGAATCTTCTTCGTTGGGTCTGAATCCTGCGGTATCGGGAAATATCATCAGATTAAATATCCCCCAGCTAACGGAAGAAAGAAGAAAAGAGTTGGCCAAGGCGGTAGGAAAGTATATTGAAGATGCCAAAATAGTCGTAAGAAACATCAGAGAGAGACATTTGAAAGATTTAAAAAATAAGATGGAATCTAAGGAAATTTCTGAAGATCAGCACAAAAGAGAAAGAGATGTGTTTCAAAAAGATGTTGATGAAGCTCTAGTGATGATAGATGAGCTTGGCAAAGAAAAAGAAGTTGAAATTCTGGCAGTTTAAATGACTATATTAATTTTCTTAATAGTATTAGTAGTCCTAATTTTATCGCATGAAATTGGACATGCTGTTGCAGCAAAGTTACTTGGTTGCAGGGTTGAGGAGTTTGGATTGGGTTTTCCGCCAAGGATTTTTGGAAAGAAAATAGGGGAAACCTTATTTTCACTTAACCTGGTTCCATTGGGGGGGTTCGTAAAAATTACCGGAGAGGATCTGCAAGAAATGAGCGAGGCAACGGCAGATAAGAAATCTTTCGCAAATAAAAATTGGGTGGCAAAGTTGGTTATTTTGCTTGCGGGAGTTTTTATGAATATTGTTTTGGCAATTGTGTTGTTTTCAATGATCGCTGGGGTTGGAACCAGGATTCCCACAAGTAATGCTGTTGGTATTGCGGATACTTCAAAATCCGTCGTGGAAGTCGTGGATGTAGCAAAAAATGATGTTCTAAAGTCTGTCGACATAAAAGTCGGGGACGATATTCTGAAGATAAATGGAAAAAAAGTTTCGACGGCTGAAGAAGCGGCCAGCGAAATAAGGAATTACACTGGAAGTAAATTAGTTTTCGAGATTTCCAGAGAGGGGAAAGTGGGAAATAGAGAAATAATATTTTCAGAACCACATGTTGCCGGAAAACCTGTCGGTTTGGGTTTAGTAGACTTAGTCAATTATAAAGTAGCGTGGTGGGAAGCGCCCATGGAAGGCGTTAAATCTACTTGGAGGACGGTGAAATTAACGGCGAATGGTTTAGGGATGATTCTTTCTAACCTTTTTGTCCAACACAAGGTTCCAAGTGATGTGGCTGGTCCTGTTGGTATCGCACAGATTGTCGGTACTGTTGGTAGGCAAGGGTTTATGCCCTTAATAGAACTGACGGCTGTATTAAGCGTTAATTTGGCGTTAATCAACGTTTTGCCAATACCAGCATTGGATGGCGGAAGAGTGCTTTTTGTCATTATTGAGGCTTTAGGCTTTAAGTTTTTTAGGGGTAAAAAAGAGCAATTAGCGCATACGATTGGATTTATTGCCCTAATTATCCTAATTTTATTAATAACTATTAATGACATAAGACGCATATTCCAATGAGTATAAAATTACAAAGGCAGTCTCACTTGTTCGGACAATCACTGAGAACACCTCCCAAAGATGCCGAAAGTGTTAGTCATAAATATTTGGCTCAGGCTGGTTTCATTAATCAGCTAGCTTCCGGGATTTTTTCGTTGTTACCGTTGGGATATAGGGTACACAAGAAGATTGAAAATATTATAAGAGAAGAAATGGAAAGCCTTGGAGCTCAAGAGATATTATTGCCTTCTTTGCAACCGAGGACATTGTGGGAAGAATCGGGCCGTTTTAATTCGATGGATCCTCCTTTGTTTGTTGTTAAAGACAGACATGGAAAAGAGTTAGCGCTAGGTTCGACCCATGAGGAAGTGATAACTGATTTAGCAAGAAACTACTTAAGTACTTACAAGCAATTACCTGTTTCCATCTTTCAAATCCAAACAAAATTTAGAAATGAGCAGAGAGCAACTGGTGGCTTACTTCGTGTCAGAGAATTCGTGATGAAGGATTTGTATTCTTTTCACGAGACAGAGGATGACTTGGTCAGATTTTATGGAGAAGTGAAGCAAGCTTATGTGAGACTGTTTGGTAGATGCGGGTTAGAAGTTATTCCGATAGAAGCACAATCTGGGACAATTGGCGGAGCGGTCTCTCACGAATTCGCGTTAGTGGCAGAAACTGGTGAAGATACAGTGGCAAGGTGTCCGGAGTGTGGCTACGCATCAAATGTGGAAGTTACGGGTGAGGACAAGGAATGCCCAAAATGCAAAACAGAAATGGAATTTAAATCCTGTATAGAAAATGGTCATATTTTCCAGTTGGGAATGAAATACAGTCAAGCCATGCACGCTGAGTTTACTAAATCAAATGGAACAAAGCAGCCATTTATTATGGGTTGTTATGGAATTGGCGTTGGAAGATTACTTGCGGGCGTTGTGGAAGCTTCGCACGATGAAAAAGGCATTATTTGGCCGGCCTCAGTGGCACCTTTTGATATTCATCTTTTGTCGTTAAGAGGCGGCAAAGAAGCGGAAGATATGGCAAAAGAGCTTTCAGAAAAAGGCATGGAGGTGTTATTTGATGATAGGGAAGACGCTTCTGCTGGAGAAAAGTTTGCCGACAGCGAGCTAATTGGAATCCCGGTTCAGGTTATAGTAGGCGAGAAGGGTGTTAAAGAGGGAAAAATAGAAGTAAGGCAACGAGCAAAACTAAAAGAAGGTACAAAAGTATCTATCTCAGCTGATGAAATTATTAATTATTATAGGAAGCAAACGGCACGGTAAATGCTTGATCGATTTTTCGGAAAATTTTCACAGGATTTGGGGATAGATTTAGGGACAGCCAATACCCTTGTTTACTCAAAGGAAAAGGGAATCATTATCAATGAACCTTCTGTTGTGGCTATGAATATAAAGACAAAACAGATTTTGGCTATTGGAATGGAAGCAAGAAGAATGGTTGGTAAAACTCCTGCACATATTGTGGCAACCAGGCCACTAAGAGACGGGGTAATTTCCGATTTCGAAGTTACGGAGCACATGCTACGTTATTTCATTGATAAAGTTCACAAAGATTCTTTTTCATTAGTTCCAAGGCCGAGAGTTGTCATCGGAATTCCTTCTGGTGTTACTGAGGTAGAAAAAAGAGCGGTGGAGGACGCTGCTATGAGAGCCGGCGCAAGAAGAGCTTATTTGATTGAGGAGCCTATGGCAGCGGCAATTGGTTCTCGTTTGCCAGTGCAAGATTCAGCAGGAAATCTCATTGTAGACATGGGAGGAGGTACGACAGAGGTTGCTGTTATTTCCCTGGGAGGTGTTGTTGTAAGTCGTTCTTTAAGAATTGCTGGAGATGAACTTAATGAAAACATTATTCAATATGCTCGAGATGAATTTAATTTATTACTCGGTGAACGAACCGCCGAAGAAATTAAAATTGCTATCGGGTCGGCGTGGGAATTAAGTGATCCACTGGAAATGCCAATGCGGGGAAGGGATTTAGTAACGGGACTTCCTAAAGAAGTTATTGTCAATGATACCCAAATTCGCGAGGCAATAAATCGATCAGTTAGGACAATAGTAAACAACATAAAGGCTACTGTGGAAGAGACTCCGCCGGAGCTTTTAGCGGATATTATGGAACGAGGGATAATGCTTTCGGGGGGAGGAGCATTATTAAGGGGTCTCGATAAGTTAATTGCTGCTACGACCCATATCCCAACGAGGGTGGCGGATGATCCCCTTACTGCAGTTGTTCGTGGTACGGGCGTGGTTTTAGAGGATATAGAAGCCTTACAGGAAGTGTTAGTACCCGGGCCATCTCCCAAACCCCTTCGTTGATTCTTTAAAGGGGATAAGGAGGGGGAATCATCAGCTCTGAAACATGTGGTAAAGTAATCGTGAATGAAGTCGGAATTCAAAAAAAGACATATATTTTGGATTGTTATTTTGCTAATAATCGCTGTTTTTGTTTTTAGGAAAGGTTTAGCAAGATACGGGCAAAGTTTAGCTCTTAGGACAATTTCTCCTAGTATAAAGGTTACTTCTGGTGCTACTAGAGGTACAAGGGAAGTTGTAACTTCTTTTTTGCGAATTGGCACATTGAGCCGTTCTGTTAGAATTTTAGAGAATAAAAATTCGGGTTTGGAAGCCCAGCTTGCTCAATTAGAATCTTTGAAAAATGAAAATAATGATTTAAGAAAACAATTAGAACTATTGCCAAAGAAAAAATATTCCATTGTTACCGCCGACGTAATTGGACACTCATCGGATGGCGCTAGAGATGTATTAATAATCAACAGGGGGTTGAAAGACGGGATAAGGGAAGAAATGCCTGTAATAGTTAACGAGGGTGTTGTTGTTGGGAAAATCGATAAAGCGGATGAATTTACATCGGCCCTTGTTTTGGTAACAGATGTTGAATTCAGGTTGGCAGCAGCGATAGTCGGAACGTCAGCCCAAGGACTTGTAAGGGGAGCCAGAGGTCTTGACGTAATAATTGAAGATATTCCAAGGGACATATCGATTAGCATTGGCGATAAAGTTGTTACAACCGGTTTAGACGGGATTTTTCCTCCTGACTTGTTAATTGGCACTATTAGGACAGTCCAGGCGCCTGGAAATGAAATATTTCAATCTGCTAGTTTATCGCCCACCGTTGACCCTAGAAAATTAAGAATGGTAGGTGTAATAATAAACAATTCAACACAATGAGATATTACATATCCCTTTTCGTTCTATATATATTTTTGATTTTTGGGGAGGTTTTTATAAATCTGGTTTCTCCGTTTAGATTTAAAATCCCAGTAATTTTCCCCCTTCTTATAGTAATTGCTGTATCTGCTCCTTTTAGGTCTCGTTTTTCTTACCGGACCGCTTTGCCTTTAATATTTATTGGGTCGTTTGCATTAGAAACAATTTCTGCGGTAAGCGCGGGGTTGGTTTTTATTATTTCATTCTGCATTTCGTTAGTTGCGTTGTCTTTAATAAAGCACTTCATGTATGAAGAAGATTTTAAAGCTTTAATTGTTACTTTATTCTTTTCGTCATTATTTGAGAGATTTTTAATCATAACGTTATCCACACTTTCTTTTTTGAAATCCTCTTCATTTATAATTTTTCTGAAAGACCAAACTATTTACATGGTAATGCCTTCGTTGTCAGCCATTGTCGTGGGATTAATCTGGTTTGCGATAATTAATTGGAAAAGCATGAAGCCTTATTTGAGTTGGTTAAATTTTCAGCCGGAATGAGGAAAAAGCTCGATCCTACAAGTTTGGGTCTAAAAATGAAAAACCAGTACCACGATACTTCTGATTTTTTTGTTTTACCCTACTCGAACATTAAGTCCATAGGAGAATCACTTCCACAAAATAAAATAAAATTCTTAGCGATCATTGCTTGTATATTTTTTGGCGTTCTAACAATTCGCAGTTTCTATTTACAAGCATCTCAAAAATTATTTATTTCACAGGCAGAAGTAAATAGGTTAAGAATGATTGTCGAATACGCTCCAAGAGGAGTTTTTTTTGATCATAACGGAAAACAATTGGTTCAGAATGTTGCGTCAAATGATTTAGTCGCCTATCCCAATCAGCTTTCAGCTGACCTAGAAAAAACAATTGAAATATTAAGGGAAATGTTTCCAGAAACCACAGTTGATGAATTCAGAGAAAAACTTACAAACGTTGATCGGTTGTCTCCTAAACCAATTCCTCTTATTTCAAATATAACCCATGAAAAAATGCTTATGGTGTTGGCAAGGAGCAGTGATTTACCGGGAATCGGAGTGGAAAATAAGGCAAACAGAAAATACGCGGACGGAGGGCTATACTCACATATTTTAGGATACGTAGGGAAAATTACCGCAGAGGAACACGATAAGAACTCTGATTATTTATTGACTGAATCTATCGGTAAAACTGGCCTGGAAAAAACATATGAAAAGATATTAAGGGGTAAGCATGGCGCACGAAGGGTGGAGGTAAATTCTGCGGGTAAAGTGAAAGACGAGTTGAGTAAAATTCCTGCGGAGGCTGGCGTTAATTTAAGATTAACCATTGATTCCGAACTTCAGAAAAAAGTAACCGAGAGTCTCAAGAATCAATTACAAAAAGCAGGAGTAAACAAGGGTGTGGCAATTGCCATGGATCCTCGAAATGGAGACGTAAAGGCCTTGGTTAGTTTGCCCAATTATGACGATACAGCTTTGGCGCAAGGATCAGATCATCAAATTATTTCTGATATTTTTGCGAATCCGAATCAGCCTCTATTAAATCGAGTGATTCAAGGTCAATATCCACCAGGTTCAACGTTTAAGCTTGCGGTATCAATTGGCGGGTTAGAGGAAAAAGTCATTGATGCCAATACTATTGTTCAAAGTACTGGAGGAATTAGAGTTGGTTCATGGTTTTTTCCAGACTGGAAAGCTGGTGGTCATGGAACTACAAATCTTTTTAAGGCTTTAGCAGAATCCGTAAATACTTTTTTCTATATAGTTGGTGGTGGCCATCAGGATCAAAAAGGTTTAGGTATAGAAAAAATTACTAAATGGGCGGAAAAATTAGGATTTGGATTGAAAACTGGAATTGATTTGCCCGGAGAAAAAGTTGGCTTTTTGCCATCACCTGATTGGAAATTAAAAAATAAAAAAGAACCTTGGTATATTGGTGACACTTATCATGCGGCTATAGGTCAAGGAGATATTTTAGTAACTCCTATACAAATGGCCAACGTAACAGCCACCATTGCCAATGGCGGGATTATTTTTGAACCAAGGTTAGTCGATGCTAGTGTAAAAAGCGATGGCTCAGTAATTCAAGAATATAAAGCAAAAATTAAGAAACAAAATGTATTTGATCCAGGCAGTGGAAGTCTTGTTAGACAAGGTTTAAGGCAAACTGTAACAGATGGTTCAGGAAGAGCACTTAATGACTTACCCGTGGCTATAGCAGGCAAAACTGGAACAGCTCAAACAAGCGGCGGAAAAACTCATGCTTGGTTTACTTCTTTTGCGCCGTATGACAATCCTGAATTGGTGTTTACCGTTATGCTTGAAGATGCCGGTGGTGGTGATGTTTTTGCAGTCCCCGTCGCTAAAGATGTTTATGATTGGTATTTTACTTCAAGAGACTCAAAGCAAAAATAAATCAAATCGTTTTCCTATTGACTCATATATTTCGATAGTGTAACCTTTCACCTCGTGCACCTCGCATGAGCTGGGTTAGTATTAGAGAAAATTAATATTATAATTTGACATACTAATTTGTCACCCTAATCAAGCTCGTAATCGCGATTTGCACATAATTTTGTCAGTAATTCTTAACAAAATGTATCAGAAAAAAAACCTCGTAACCGAAGAGGGCTTACAAAAAATTAAAGAAGAACTAAACCAGCTTAAGACTGTAAAGAGACGTGAAGTAGCCCAAGCTATTCAGACAGCAAAAGAGCAGGGCGATTTGTCTGAAAATGCTGAATATGTAGAAGCAAAAGAGGCACAAGGCCTTTTGGAACAACGTATTGTTGACTTAGAAAGTTTATTGAAGAATGCCGAAGTTATTCAAAAGGAAGATGGAGATATTGTAAATGTCGGCGACTCGGTAACACTGAAAATTAATGGCAACGAAGTAAACTATACTTTAGTTGGTCCAAATGAAGCAGATCCGTCAAAAGGAAGAATCTCAAACGAATCTCCTCTTGGAATTGCGCTGATTGGAAAGAAGCAGGGAGAAAAAACGTTTGTAAAAACTCCAACCGGCAATAAAGAAGTCAAAATAGTAAAAGTAGGATAACTTTTTAGTCATCCGACTTTTACTTACCCCAAAATGAATCTCGGGTAAGATCTGGGTTATTGATTTTAGGTTATAAAATAAGTAATATATTGAAGTGCGAGAAGACTTAGTTTCTGCGCGGAATGAGCACGTTCAACGTCTTAATTCTGCCGGCCTAGATTTGTATCCAACTTGGAAAGGTTGGAGAGATAGTGTTTCCGATGTTCGAGAACACTCTGACGAATTTATTGAAAGCAAAAAGACAGTAATCATTGGGGGACGTCTTATGGGGATGAGGAAACATGGCGGCTCGGCCTTTGTTGACGTACGCGAAGCTTCAGGACAGATACAGGGTTGGTTAAAAAAAGATATTATTGGAGATTCGTATGATCTTCTTGATTCTTTGGATTTAGGAGATTTCATAAAAGTTGAAGGTTCTGTTGTTAAAACAAAAGCTGGAGAGTTAACCATAGAAGCTCAAAAATGGGAATTGCTTTCAAAGTCAGTATTGCCTCTTGCTGACACCTGGGCGGGTCTGAAAGACGTGGAAACTAGAGCGCGTCAAAGAGAACTTGATTTGATAATGAACGAAGAATCTAGGAATGTATTTATAAAGCGAAGTGCTATTATCGGGGCGCTTCGTGACTTTCTTAGGGAAAATGGTTTTACTGAAGTTGAAACACCAATTTTGCAGGCAATACCGGGTGGCACCTCGGCCCGTCCATTTAAGACTCACCACAACGCGTTGGACATTGAGCTGTTTTTGAGAATAGCCCCAGAATTATACTTGAAGAAGTTGGTTGTAGGCGGAATTGAAAGAGTTTTCGAAATTGGAAAGAGTTTTCGAAATGAAGGAGTAGATAAACAACATAACCCCGAATTTACTTCGTGCGAATTTTATATGGCTTATTCAAATCTCGATGACTTACTTGAGTTATCGCAAAAATTATTTGAAGTAATGATAAGGGCTGCGGGGAATGAATTAAAGTTTGAATATCAAGGAAAGGAAATAGATTTTTCATATCCCTGGAAACAAGCGTCATTTGTTGAAATGATGAAAAAAGATACCGGAATTGATGTGTTGAAAGAAGAAAGAGTTGGGGTATATGAAGAATTTTTAAAGAAAAACGGGATGGATCTTCCTGAAGTTAAATCTGTCCCTGTGTTGGTGGATACTCTATACAAAGAAGTTATTCGTAAAAAAACCTGGAATCCGCTAGTAGTACGCGATTTCCCGGTTTGGATGGAACCACTAGCTAAAAGAAACGATGACAATCCTCAACTGGTTCAAAGAGGTCAACTGCTGGCCGCAAATATGGAAATTTTCAAAGCCTTCACTGAATTAAATGATCCTATGGATCAGGAAGCAAGGTTTATGGAACAAGAAAGAATGAGAGAACAAGGAGATCCTGAGGCACAAAGAATAGATCAAACGTTCTTAAGGGCTTTAAAGTATGGTTTGCCCCCAACAGCAGGCTGGGGAATGGGAATAGACAGAATAGTGATGTTGTTAACAAATCAGGCTCACATAAGAGACGTTATTAATTTTCCTCTTCTTAAACCAGAATAATGCTTGATATAAATTTTATAAGGGAAAATAAAGATTTAGTTAAAAAGGCAGCTGAAAATAAGTTGGTAAAAGTCGACATCGACCGATTGATTGTAGTAGATGAACGAAGAAGAAAACTTCAAAAGGAGCTGGATGACATAGGCGCTAGCAGAAATCAACTAAGTCACGGAATTAAAGGAAAACCAATTCCTGGGCAAATTGAAGAAGGTAGAAAGTTAAAAGAAAAATATTCGGTTTTGGAAGAAGAATTTAAAAAGATAGATGAGGAATATTCTTCTTTGATGGAAGAAGTTCCCAATATTCCTACGGCAGATACCCCTGTTGGAAAAAGTGAAAATGAAAATGTTATTTTGCGAAAGGTCGGTAAGGTTCCCGAGTTCGGCTTTAAAGTAAGAGAACATTGGGATATAGGAAAAGATTTGGATGTTATTGACATTGAAAGAGCTTCCAAAATTTCTGGCTCTCGTTTTGCTTTCTTAAAAGGTGACCTAGCTTTATTGGAATTTGCTTTGATCCAGTTTGTAATGAGTGTGGTTACTGATGAAAAAGAATTAAAGAAAATAATCAAGAAAGCAAAATTAGATATTTCTCAGAAGCCTTTTATTCCCGTAGTTCCTCCAGTTATGGTTAAACCTGAAACAATGAAAAAAATGGGCAGACTGGAACCCAAAGAAGAACGTTATTATATTCCAAGCGACGATGCTTATTTGGTTGGAAGTGCAGAACATTCATTGGGATCAATGCACATGAACGAAATTTTCTCGGAAGAGGAACTGCCGAGACGTTATGTTGGTTTTTCGACATCTTTTAGAAGAGAAGCTGGTTCTTATGGAAAAGATGTGCGCGGTTTAATCAGAGTTCATCAATTTGATAAACTCGAAATGGAGTCATTCAGTTTGCAGGAAGATTCAGTGAAAGAACATGAACTGTTTATAGCTATACAAGAATATTTGATGCAATCCTTGGAACTTCCTTACCAATTGGTACTAAAATGCACAGCTGACATGGGTAGTCCAGATGCAAGAGCCGTTGATATTGAGACTTGGCTTCCAGGTCAAAATAAATACCGCGAGACGCACACGGCCGATCTTATGACTGATTTCCAGGCAAGAAGATTAAAAACTAAAGTAAAAAGAGGGAATGGAAAGTTGGAATATGTCCACATGAATGACGCTACAGCGTTCGCAATAGGGCGTACTTTAGTGGCTATCATTGAAAATTATCAAAAGGAAGACGGAACTGTTGGTATTCCTAAGATTTTACAAAGATATATTGGAAAACGGTCGATAATTAAACCGAATTAATTACTCATGAGACAAAGAGTAACGGCAGACAAAAAAAGAAAATTGTCTGTGAGTGATGCAAAGCAGCTGATGTTTGTTTTGGGTTTGGTTATCTTGTTGGTTTTAATCTTTTTAGGCGCTTTAATACTACCCAAACAATTTAAGGTAACGAAAATTGAAGTTGAAGATGCGACACCGGAACTCTCACAGAAAATAAAGTTATTTAGTATGGAACTTATAAATAAGAGAAGAAACGGATCAGAACCAGTAAGTATCTTTAAAGTTCCCAGAGAAGTATTAGAGAAGGAGTTATTGAAACAATTTCCTCTTATTCACACTGTCCAAATCTTAAGAGAACTCCCTGGAACAGTTCATGTAACAATTCAGGAAAAGGTTCCCGCGGCAGTATTTCTTGTTAGTGATAAATATTTTTTAATAGACCCAAATGGAATAGCTTTTGGAACAACGAATTCAGAGAATGTTAAAAAAAATGAATTAATACTAGTCCGAGATGAACATACAAGTGGCGAAGTAAATGTGGGAACGTCCATCGTCAGTACTGAATTTCTAACGATGCTTCATGAAGTATTTAAACAACTTCCAGATAGGTTTAATATACAAATTGAGGAAGCAACGATTCCTACCGTGGGGACACAGGAATTAGATGTTAAAACGAGTGAAGGATGGATATTAAAACTAGATACAGAACGTCCGACAGCTGATCAGTTTGAAGTTCTTGATAAGGTTTTTACGGAGGAAATTGACGCAAAGAAAAGGACGCTATTGAAATATTTGGATCTAAGGGTGAAGGGAAGAGGGATTTATATGTTAAGAAGTGAAGGCAATGAAGCTTGAGGAAAAAACAATAACGGTTGATGGATTAAAAACAAAGTTCTTGCACGGTGGCAGTGGACAGAAAATATTATTATTGCATGGATGGGGCAGTCAGTCTGAAAAATATAGAATAAGTTTCGAAAACTTTCCGGAAAATAACGGTGAAGTTTTCATACCAGATCTTCCTTGTTTTGGAATGACGGGGTGTCCGACGGAAGCCTGGAATATTTCCGATTATGTTGAGTGGGTTAAAAAGTTTATTTTCGAGGTAAAGATTAGCGATTATGTGTTAGTTGGACATTCTTTTGGGGGCAGAATTGCTATAAAATTTTCGTCTGAAAATCCAACTAACCTGAAAGGAATAGTTTTGTATTCAGCTGCGGGAATTACTCCACAAAATAAGATAAAAAATTCTGTTTACTTTGGAATAGCAAAAACAGGCAAAGCAATATTGAGGATATTGAGGTTGAATTTTATCTCTAATTTACTCAAGAAATTACTTTACAAATCAGCGGGAGTTAAAGATTACAATAATGCGAATAATCAACGAAAAGAGATAATGAAAAAAGTAATTTCGGAAAATTTGGAAAAATATTTAAAAGATATCAGTCAGCCAGTTGTCTTATTGTGGGGCAGTAAAGATACCGAAACCCCCTTAAGTGATGCTGAAATTATACGAAAAGAAATCAATAATTCTCAGACTATAGTTGTAGATGGAGCTGGTCATGCTATTCATATTGAAAATCCAATTTTATTTGCTTCAAAAATTCAAGAAGCCCTTAGAAAACTGACTTATGCTTGATTTCTTTTTGGTTTTTTGGTTTTTTAGAACTCTTCGGTCTTCTTTAAAGTTTGTCGCTATTTGGCAACAAAAGGAATACAGGTGGGACAGAATGAAAGCACATATTTCTCTGGATACCACTCGCTCAGAGATTTTCAACCCATATTCATTGGTAAAGTGGGCATTAATTCCGACTGCGTTTATTTCGGCCAATTTGGTTCTTTTTTTGCTGTTTGTATTTTATTCAGTAGAAACCTATTTATTATTTAAAGAAATTAAAGGTCATTATCTTAAAAGACCACAATGGACTTCTAAAGCCGTATTAGTTTTTGTTATTAGCTTTTTCACAACTCTTATTTCTCCATTTGCGATCGCAAGATTTTTAAGCACAAGTGACGGCTTGTCGTTCGCTTTTGCTGATCGTCTTATTTTGTTAATTACATCTTTGGTGGTTTTGCTATTCTGGCCTATTTCAATTTGGTTAAAGAAAAGAGTTGCAAACAGCGCCAGAACAAAAATGAATGAAAAAAAAGGTTTGGTAAGCATTGGAATCACCGGAAGCTACGGGAAATCAACAACGAAAGAAATTTTAGCATCACTACTTCAGGAACAGGATTTAGTAGTTACCCCAGGCAATACTAATACAGAGATTGGAGTAGCAGAAATTGTCGTTAAAAAAATAAAACCCGAGACGAAATATTTTATTTCTGAAATGGGAGCATACAAGAAAGGTGAGATAAAAAGAATAACTGACATGATAAAGCCTAAATATGGGGTCATTACTGCTATTTCAAATCAACATCTTTCGTTATTTGGTACGATTGAGAATTTAAAAAAAGCGAAATACGAATTAATTGAATCATTGCCGAATGGCGGTATCGCTTTTTTCAATAATGATGACATGAATTGCCGCGAATTAGCCGTGAAGACAACTAATTGTAGAGTGATTAAGTTTAGCGCATCTCAGGAGGCCGATTATAAAGCAATAGGTAAAGTAAACGAGCTTGGTTTATTAGAGGGCACTTTGATAACACCAAAGGGTAGTAAAAACTTTACATCTCAAATTTTAGGTGAATATAACCTGGTTAATATTGCCGGAGCGACAGCGGTTGCGTCGGAACTTGGGATACCCTTAGAAGAAATAGCTGAAAGGTTATCGAGGGTAACAAATCCCAAGAGAACCATGGAGTCCATAAGACTAAGCGATGGAACTTTGGTAGTAGATGATTCGTATAGCGGAAATGAAGTAGGTGTAATTGCGGCAATAAGATCAATCCAAAAATTTTTTGATAAACAAAAAATTATTGTAATGATGCCAATAATAGAACTGGGGGCTGAATCGACGGCAGTTCATGAGAGACTAGGAGAAGAACTTGGGAAATATGAATGCAAAATATTTTATCCACAAAAAGATTTTGTTGAAAATATTAAAAAAGGTTTAGAAAAATCGGGATCAGACAATAGAGTTACTTATGTTGACTCAGAGATTGACCTAGTCGAAAAGGTTAAAAAATTGAGAGGAGAAAAAACTCTAATATTACTTGAAGGCAGAGTACCAAGACGTTTAAGGGAGTCACTACTAAAAGACCGTGTAAAATAAATTTATGAAGCCGATCTTAATATCATTGTCCCCTAATACTGATAAAAAAGACGCATTTCGGGCTTTTAAAATTCTTATAAAGCCGTGGACTTGGATAAATGGTGATTCGAGAAATATCTTTGAAGAAAAATTAAGAGAATATTTTAATGTGTATGACGCGTACGGAATTGTAAGCGCAAGGTGGGGAATATATCTTATTTTGAAATCCTTAAATTTGCCCGAAGATTCAGAAGTATTGATTCAGGCATTTACATGCGTATCGGTGCCGGGGCCTGTATTGTGGGCAGGCTTAAAGCCTGTATATGTAGATATTTTAGAGAACGAGTTAACAATGGATCCGGATGATCTGGCAAGAAAAATAACGGATAAAAGTAAGGTGTTGATTATTCAACACACATTTGGGTGTCCGGCGAGACTCCAAGAGTTGATCAGTGTAGCCAAAAAGCATGATTTGATAGTTATTGAGGACTCCGCTCACACCATCGGAGCCAAATATGGAAATAAATTATTAGGAACGTTTGGCGATGCTTCTGTGTTGAGTTTTGGCAGGGACAAGGCGATTTCAGGTGTTTTTGGTGGAGCAATCTTGGTATCAAATCCAGAGAGACTAATTAATTTAAAAATTGAATACGAAAAATTAAAAAACGCCGGAAAGATATTCGTGTTTCAGCAGCTTCTTCACCCAATTCTATTTGAGTTGATAGTTAAGCCATTTTATTTTTTCTTTAGTATCGGAAAAATCAAATTAGTATGTTTACAAAACTTAAAAATCTTATCTAAAGCGTTATCTCGCAGAGAAAGAAACGGAGGCGAACCAAATTTTCCAATTTCAAAACTACCAAACGCTTTAGCAAGCTTAGCTTTTTCGCAGTTCAAAGAGATTGAAAAATTTAATAAAAAAAGAAAGGAAATCGCTACAATCTATTCTCAAAATTTAAAAGATACGGATTTGGGGTTGCCAAAGTGTCCAGAGGGTTCTGAGCCTGCTTTTTTAAGGTATTCTATTCAAACCCCAAAGGCTTCTATAATAAAAAAAGAAGCAAAGAAAGAAAAAATACTTCTTGGTGATTGGTACGAAGTTATCGCACCTAAGGATACAGATTTAAAAGCAATAAATTATGTGAAAGGCTCATGTCCTAAAGCAGAAGAGGCTGCCTTGAAAATTATAAATCTTCCAACGTATCCTAAGATGGAAATTAAGGATGCTGAAAGGATAGTAAAATTTATTAAAGAAAAGATAAATGATTGAAATAAAAGAAATTAATGAAAGGGAAATTTGGGAAAATTTTCTGAATAAAGAAAAACCCAATACTTTTTTGCAGTCTTGGGCTTGGCTTGAAATGAATAAAACCTTAGGAGAAAAGGTGGTAGCCCTTGGCGCGTTTGAGAACAACGAGTTAAAAGGTATAGCTTCCGGAATAACAGTAACGGCCAAAAGAGGAAATTTTTTGTTTAGTCCGCATGCGCCAATAACGAAAGGCGGATTTTCGGAAGAAATTTATAAAGAATTGTTGAATGAACTATCAAATAGAGCTAAAAAAATGGGTATGGTTGCGTTAAGAGTTAGCCCTCTTGAATTAGAAAACGAGAATACGAAGAAATATTTTAAAACGCTTGGATTTCGTCCGTCTCCAATTCATATGCATGCGGAAAATATGTGGATTTTAAATATATCCGAAAACGAAGATCAAATTCTTAAAGGTATGCGAAAGACGACAAGAAATTTAATAAGACGGGCAGAAAGGGATGGAGTAAAAGTTACCATTTCTAACGAAAATTCAGATCTAGAAAAATTTATGAAAATATACACGGAAACAGCTAAGAGGGAAGGATTTGTCGCTTTCTCAAAAGATTTTTTAAAAGCAGAATTTAATTCTTTTGTTCCTAGAAACGGTTTTGTAGTTTTGGCAGAAAAAGACGATGTGGTTTTGGCCGGAGCATTAATAACTACATTTGCAAATTCAGGTTTTTATCATCAAGGAGCCTCCACTCATTCAAAATACCCCGCCGCGTATTTATTACATTGGGAAATAATAAAAGAGCTAAAGAGAAGAGGGTTTCAAAAGTATAATTTTTGGGGCGTTTCTTCTGACGAAAATAAAAACCATCCATGGGCTGGACTATCTTTGTTTAAAAAGGGTTTTGGAGGACAACAATTTGATTATTTACACGCCCAAGATAAACCGTTAAGACGGGCGTATTGGTTTACTTGGACTATCGAATCCTTAAGACGCTGGAAGAGAAAATATTAAATAGTGAGTTCGTACTGACGTACTACAATATCGCCTTGATAGCCGTAAACTTCAGGGAATGATGTTTCTGAAATCAATTTGTAATTCGGAGGCAATGAAAGAATAGGTGTACTAAATCCGGTTGTATCAACAACCGTAATTTTTTTATATCCTTTTTCTAAGGCATTATTATCAGCAAGATCAAAATTTGTAATTATTGGATTGCCGCTTAAATTTTGGTTCTCATTGAATTGATTAAGAAGTTTGGGGGAATACCCACCCAAATGATAAAGCATAGGGAAATATACATATTCCGTACTGATTAATATAGGCTCATTATTGTCTGTGTGTTTTTTAATATAGTTTGATGCGCCAATTGCGCCAGGATGATTTGGGAAATCAAGCTTGTTCCAAAAAGAAATTAACTGAAAAGAAAAAAAGATAAAAATGATCAATACAACCACAGTTTTAGGTCTTTTAAGAAATGAAATAGTTCTCGATAAGAGGATAAAAAAAGGTATAGCGGTGAAAATAAAATATCGGTCTAAATAGATACTAGTGTTGTGAGATATTATCCAAGAAAATACAAACGGCGTAATGACCATGGTTGTCAGTAGATAATCAGGTAATTTTTTACCAAAGAAAACAGGGACGGCAAGAATAATGATAAAACCAACCATCGAAATAATTGCTTGTGAGTGGGAGGGGTCGTAAATATTTCCAATTAAAATTTTATGAATTGTGTTTGGAATTGACCAAGCGCTCATTACCGGGATCCAAAAATCATTTTGAACTTGAGATATTTGTCGAAAAAATATTGGAAGCCATGGTAGAAAAATTAAAAGAGACAAGCCAAACCCAAAAGTGAGAGCCTTAAAATGAGTGGAACTGAAATTGTTGGCGCCTTTGTTCTTTTTGAAGATCCAGTAAATAACGCCAAAAATAAAAAACGGAAAGACGGAGAAAATCAAGAAATAGTGCGTGTGAAGTAAACAGCCAACCGTTATGCCAAACAATGCTCCATACTGCCATATTTTTTTGCCGTTATGAGATTTTAAGGTTTTAGATAAAAAGTATATCGCCAACGGCAGAAGAAAAGTTCCCAATGAATACATTCTTGCTTCCCACGCGTATTGAATTTGGAAAAAGCTTACAGACAGAAGAAGGGCCGAAGTTGTTGCAACCCAACGGGATTTATATAAAGAAGAGGCAGCCAAATACGTGGCGAATATGGTGCCAACAGAAAAAATAACTGATGGAAACCTAAGCCAAAAGAGACTTAAGCTGATTTTAAAAATTCCCAAAAAGTTCATCCAGGCTTTCAAAAAAAGATAATAAAGAATTGGATGTACGTCTTCGCTAGCCCGTTTGAGGAATTCAGGGAAAGGGAATTGAATTATTCTCCATGAAAAAGATTCATCAAACCATAACGACCTTTGGGTGAGATAGATAATTCGAACAATTAAAGCAAAAATAAAAATTGCCAATAAAACAAGTGTCTGTTTTTGCTTGATTCTATTTATAAACTTCCCCATTGGATAAAATTATTATTTCCGGAAGATAACCATTATTGGTTCATTGAATCTGTCTTTAATAACCTCTTTAACAAATTCAGGATGTTTCTTTTCAAAATCTGATGAATTAGAGATTGAATTTAAAGTATATATTAATTCTTCATTATTTTCCAGATCTAAATTCAATGCCTCATCGTTGGTTAACTTGATGTAGGGATAGTCTTGTTTTGTTGTCAGAAAGTGAGTGGTCATTTCCGAGAAACCATCAATGACTACATAGGCTTTTGGCAGCCCCTTAGAAGCTCTGTTAATTAGTCTTTCCGATACGGAAGTTAAATCTGAGCGATATGCGGAAGCAAAATCAGCAGATCTCGCGGAGATGCCAAAATAAAGATAAATATCGTAAATTGGAGTTAGCAAACAAAATAAGAAGAAAATAAGCCAAGCCACTTTCTTCATTGATAAATAATTCAGCTTATAAATTTTATTTATGACCCAAGCCCCACCGATACCGGTAACCCAAAAAATTCCAGGTATTTCGCCAACGGATCGCAAACCGTGTGGAATGCCTTCAGCTGTCGCTATTTCCGGAAGCAGCATTACAACAAAAAGAATAATCATCATGAAACTGATGAAATATTTCTCTGGTTTTTTTGCTTTGAAAAGTTCGTGGAAGTATTTAAAGGTTCTAACGACGCAAACTACTAAGCCAACTAAAAATAAAAGCGCTGGAAATGGTGAGAGAAAAGGGAATCCGGAAACATTGTGTCTTGGATTTTTATCTCCGTGAGTAATGAATGACAGGAGACTATCCGAAATTACATTGCCAGCGGTGCCGATAAGATTTCCTTTATTCAGATCACGATTTAGAATCGAAACTTGCGATGAACGGCTAGAAACAAATTCAGGATGATCTAAGAAAAAAACTCCAAGCGGGATAAGCGTAATTACTGAAAAAATAAAAAATAACGCGAAAGACTTGTAATATTTTTTAATTTGAAGTTGTCTTGGCTTTTTAGTTAATCCTTGAATAAGCAGCAAAAGAAAACCAACGATTATTACTCCCAGGAAAGCCCGGTAGGCGATATAAGTATACCAACCTAATCCAAAAGATATTCCAGCGAATATCGAATTTAGAAGGCGTGTTTTTGTGGTATTGGATTTAAAAATCCCGACAAAAAAGAAAAATGTTAAGGCAATAAACAACGGGGACATTATAGCCCTAAAGCCGTCTCTTGATAGGGTTACATGCCATTGATTTGTTGCCATAAAGAAAGCAGAAAGCAGTGCGACCTTATTTCCAAACATTCTCTTTCCCGCAAAATATGTAAATAAAACAGTAAAGACGCCAACAATTGCAGAAGCCAGAAACATCGGCCAGACGTTAATTCCGAAAATTGCTAGGCAAACCGCTTGAATGTAAAAAAATAAACCCTCTCGACCATTATTCCCTTCATAAAACGGCTGGAATTTTCCATGAAGTATGGAAATAGCATCTTCGCCATTTGCGGCTTGATCCGGAAAAAGTCCGCCTGGAATTTTTGTTATTTGCCAAGTTCTAGCAAAAATTGAGAGACATAAAATGCCAATAACAATAAGAAAAGTTTTTTGTTTTGATGTCATATGACAATTATACAACTAAAAAATGAATGATTGACAAAATAGAAAATTTAGAGTATAATTATAGATCATTAGGAATGTTCCTTTCACGAGATTCACGGAGATAGGAGGATCTCATGATTCAAAGATACGCGGTTAAGACAAAGCCTCAGATGCCAACAAAGGTTGCAGCAAACGAGGCAAACAGGCTGCAATTGCGCCTGGAAAACATCATTTCGCGGCTCTACTCCCATGACGAGATGGATAGAACGCTGAGTGATGTGCTCAAGGGGAACGATTCTTTGAGTGATGTTCTGTCCACTATCGATTCCCAGATCAACTGGATGGATCCTGAGAGCCTGAAGATCAGGAAGCAAAACAAGCAACGACTCATTGTCGCTTTCAGGAAGAAACGCCCCGCAAATCCCATCCAAAGTATCAACTATCTTTGCTGGCTTCTCGACGGCATCCAAGCCATCAACGAGAAGTTAGCGCAAAGTTCTCGATACGAGGAATTGGGTCAGCTTCTGGTGAACAGCATCATCCTGGATTCATGGAGGATGCTTAAAGCCGAAGCAGCGAAGGCAATCAAAATGGCGGAAGTTGAGTGCGGTTTGTAACTTACTTCCATCATCAGACCGGATCACGTGATCCGGTCTTTCCGTCTCTAGACATAGTTCATCAACTATGTTAAATTCGAACAAAGTAGGGGGAGGAACACCTACATAAAGAAATTTCAAAAAAAATTATTAATATGGCAAATATAGAACCAGAAACAATTGCTCTCTTAAAGCGTAGGCTTGAAGAGGCGGAACGTAATATTCAAATTTGTAGACAATTAATTAACGGCGAAGGAGAGGGAGAAGGAGAAAGCATCGCTCCTATTTCCATGCCTGATGATTTAAGCTTGGAAGGAATAAGCAGCGGGAAAGTAATTTACGGAGCGTTCGATGGAGAACATATGAAAGGAGAAGACGGACAGCTTTATCCTGTACCAGCAAATTACGCTTCCAAATCAAAATTGGTCGAAGGAGATCGGCTTAAACTAACAATAGAAGAAGATGGCGGGTTTGTTTACAAACAAATTGGACCTATAGACAGAAAGAGGGTCAGAGGAGTCTTTGATATAAACGAACAAGGCCAATATATTGTTAAGACAGAAGAAAAAGAATATCGAATTTTGCTAGCTTCCGTAACCTTCTACCATATTGATAGGGGAAACACGGTTACAATTCTTTTGCCCACAAAAGGTGAGGCTATTTGGGGTGCTGTTGAAAATGTATTAAAATCAGGCGGGGCTGATTCAAAAGAAGAACCTGAAGAACCTATAGAGTAATGAATTTAGAAAAACTTAAAAAAAATATTAGACAATTCTTGAAGTTTGGAGTTGTTGGAGGCATAGGATTTGTAGTCGATATGGGAACGTATTTTGTTATGACAAGATTTTTAGGCGTAACAACCGTTTTTTGTTTGGGGAAAAACGCTTATGTCGCGAATCTTGCGAGCGAACCAAGTCAATCTTGTTCTTATAGTCACGCTCCACTAATACTCGCAACCATGTTCAGTGTTTTCCTGGCAATCATTTCGAACTTCATTTTAAACAAGTCATGGACATTTAAAGGGACTGGCGGAAATGTAACTACTCAAGGCGCAAGTTATTTTGCATTAAACATTTTTACCTGGTTCTTAAATCAAGTATTGGTAGCTTTTTTTGTGACTCATTTGATTTACATAGAAAGACATTTTCCTCACTACATAGATATTATTGCTAAAATATTAGCAGTAGCGATTATTTTGTTTTTCAACTTTTTCGGATCAAAATTCTTAGTATTCAAAAAGAAAAATCCAGAAATTAGCGTAAACTCATAAGAAACAGAAAGCCTATAAAAACTCAAAGTCGTTGTGTTACACTTTGATAGCTATGGCTGACCAAGAAAATCCAAAAACCAGTAACGACACCACTCTATATCGCAAATACCGGCCCCAAAGAATGGAAGAGGTATCTGGCCAAGAGCATGTTTTGGCTGTTCTTAAGAACGCTATAACAGAAGGCAGGGTTGCCCATGCTTATTTGTTTTCCGGTCCCAGGGGTACAGGAAAAACTACGATAGCTCGCATTTTAGCGAAGCGTCTAAATTGTCAGGAGTCAAACGGAACGGAACCTTGCGGAAAATGCCCACAATGTGTGGCTCACGCCAATCGAGCAAATTTGGATCTGATCGAAATAGACGCGGCCAGTAATCGCGGAATTGATGAAATTAGGGCACTTAAGGATCGAATAGGTCTAGCGCCTGCTTCAGGAAAATACAAAGTTTATATAGTCGATGAAGTTCACATGCTTACGAAAGAAGCATTTAATGCCTTGTTAAAAACGCTGGAAGAACCTCCTTCCCACGCAATCTTTATCTTAGCGACAACCGAATTACACAAAGTTCCGGAAACCATAAAATCTAGATGCCAAACTTTTCTTTTTAAGAGGGCGTCAGTGCAACAATTAATTGAAAGATTAAATAAAATTTCAAAATCAGAAGAAATAGAAATTGACGAGGCGGCGTTGAGACTCATCGCTCATCACAGCGAAGGTTGTTACCGCGATGCCGAAAGTCTTCTGGGTCAAGTTTTATCTTTAAAAACTAACAAGATAACAAAAAATGATGTTGAAACGTTACTTGGTGTGACCGGATTCGAAAGTGTTCAGGAGTTTATTTCAAATCTTTTAAAGAAAGACGCCAAAGCTTCATTAAAAATATTGAATGAAGTGGTTGAAAAAGGCGCTTCCGTGAAAAGATTCACTGAGGATGCCACAAGATATCTGAGAGCATTAGCATCTTTTTCCGTGGCGGGCGTGCACAGCGAGTCATTTGATTCAAAAGTCGAAGAAACATTGCAAGCCCAAGCAAAGTCTCAAAAAACAGATATTCTTGTTAGACTTTTGAGATTGCTTTTGAGAGCCAAGTCAGAAATGAGAGATGCTGCTTACGAAGAACTGCCGTTAGAATTGGCGATACTAGAATGGTGCGAAGGAGCTCAACCGCAGCAGCAGAGTTCGGTTCAACAAAATACAGCAGTTTCAGTAAAAGATGATGCTCCTAAAAAAGAAGAACCCACCTTAACTCCAGCTCAGAGGATAATGAAAAGGAATCCAATCAGTGAACCACTTTCTATGACAAAGGAAGCTACAAATACCGAATTGTTTAATAAAATAAGAGGCTTATGGAAAGAATTCATAGACAGAACCATTAAATTAAATCCTTTGCTTTTATCGACGATGGAAGCCTGCAAACCGTCTACCGTGAAAGGAAATACTTTATACCTGATTACCGACTATTCTCTTTATAAAGAAAGGGTAATGGATAATAGAGTAAGGACTCCTCTTGAGAACTTACTAGGCGAAATAATTGAAGAAAAAGTTTTGATAAGAGTAGCTTCGACTAGCGAAGCGGTTACGTTAGGTTTGCCTGAGCCTCAGTCGATAAAAGTTGAAGAAAATATTGAAAAACAAAAAGCCGTAATCGAAAATAAATCAACAACAGAAGAAGCATTGTCTATTCTTGGTGGAGAATTAGTTGCGCAGGGCTAGGAAAAAGCAATAGAAATTGACGGAGGGTGATAATATATGTTAAATAATCCTGTTACCGCAACAGGAAGTTTTGCTCATTTGAAAGGGAATTGCTGTGACAGACAGAGAATCAATCGATCGTTTGTTGGATTTGTCTAAAGGATCTCTTTATCTGAGACTGATGCTTGCTCGTGATCCAATTGGAAGGCTAAGAGCCCGCTTTGTTATGATCATTTATTTGGAAGATGAGAAGTGGGCACTTATTAGCGGGGATTTAAGCAACGAACCGTTACCTGGACATTTTCAAGGTAAGGTTAACTTAGAGCTGAAGAACAGGAATGAAATTTACCTTTTCTTCGAGAATAGGGAAGATCTTCCATTCCTTTTAATCAATTCAGACGTTGTTGTATGGGACAATTCCTGGGGAGACTACAAGAGAGTAAGAGTCTTGAGCCCAGCAAACCCAATTGCCCTTCCGTTGTTGATGTATATATCGGGAGCACTTTTGGAAATGGATCCCGAGGCAATAAAGGAAGCTTTGGGAGCAGAAGCTCCATTTGCTCTTCCTGATAAGCTGGGAAGATTTTTGTTCACACAGCTTCGTGACTTATCACAAATCTTTTAGCCGCAGAAATGCGGTTTTTTCTTGCTTTTTCTAGAAAAATGAGACATATTATATACGCAAAAAAGTTCTTTTGCATTCGAATTTAATCATTCCGGGATCGGTCTAATCACCGCCTTAAGGCGGGACCCCGCTCGATAGCGGTGGTGGCAGGTGTTCTGCCTAATCGATCTATGGAAATTTTCCGGGATCGTCTAATGGCAGGACAGCGGACTTTGGATCCGCCAATCATGGTTCGAGTCCATGTCCCGGAGCTAAGTCATAGCCCTGTCGTGGAATTCTGGCGGAACTTTAATAAATATTTAATTATAATGACAGAAGAAAATACCATAAATTCATTTGGCTCCGCGACTCCTACCCCGTTTAGATTTAGTGAACCTAGACAAAAATCAATCCATGATCGCTTATTAAGACTTGTTGGTCCCGGCGCTGCTTCATTTTATAAAGACGCTTGCCGGCATGTCCAAATCAAGCCGACCTTTGAATCAGCCGCTCATTTAGTAGCCCATCTTCTAAGAGAAGTTGAGAGCTCGCTGCACGATGTCCTAGAATCCATTACAGAACAAAAAAGTGAAAGTACGGTTTGCGATACTTGTGGTCAGGAAACTAATTCAACAACTCACAGCGATAAAATCAAAGTTATCAGCAACAAATTAAAATTGCCAGAAGAGGTTACAAATACTTGGATTGGATTGTCCGGTAAGAAAGGGCTTCACAAATTTGCTCATCGTTCCGGTTTAAGCTCAACGAGACAAATTGACGACGATTTTAATAAATTCTGGATTGGGATGGAAACAGTTTTCAGTGTAGTTCTTGATAGTTTAGAAGCCTGCTATATTGAAATTTTGACTAAACTCGACGAACTTGCCACCAAACAAAAACCCTTAAAAAGCGATGCAAAATTTTTTTGTTCGAAAATCCCCAATAACTACAACACTCATTATCATTTTTTTAATAAGTTATCAAGTCCTGATTGGTTACCATTGCTAGAAGCAGAATCCGTTTTCTTAGAAGCACCGGAACCAGAACAGGACATTGAAACCGGTGGTATCCGACATCCTCTTTGGCCCGCCGCTGTTTATTTAGAAAAAATGGCCACAGTAAATCCTGGTCTAGTTGTAAAAATTCTTCAGAAACTTAAAGATACTCACAACTCAAACGTTAAAAGTAATCTATTAAAAATAACAGTATTGCTTCCCAAAGAAAATAGACTTTTATTGATTGACAAGGTAGATAGTTGGCTAAAATCTGACCATGATTTTTTCCAATTTAGTTTAGTAGATCCAGGTATATCATTAATGAATAAATTTATTGATGATAAAGAGGAAGACAATGCTTTCAAAACAGCTCATTCTTTACTAGAAATTCTTCCTGATTCCAGTTCTGTGGTAATAGACCTGAAATATACTTCGCTTCGCAACCCAAAGACTAGGTTGGAACATTGGTACTATAATCAATTTTTAGAAAAAGATTTTAAAAAATTGGTGGAATTAAATCCAAAACGATCTTTTGATTTCGTTTGTGATCTACTATTAGATTATCTAAAACTACAACGCGAAGGCCGCAAGGAGAGTGAGAAAGGTTATTTTGAAGATCTCTCTTATATTTCAAGGCCAGCCATAGAAAACCATGAGCAAAACCATGATCGTGATGATGTGGAAAATTCATTAATAACAACGATTCGAGATACAGGCTTAAAAATAATAAACGAAGAATCAAATGAGTTACCAATTCTTGTATCAAATTTAGAAAAAAGGAAATGGGACATTTTTCATCGAATTGCAATATTTTTTTTAAGCAAATCTCCAGAATCAGCAAAGGATTTAGTTGCTCGGTATCTGACCGATCCGTCTTTTTTTGATAATTCACACTTTAAACATGAGCAAGCTGAGCTAATGAATAAAGGATTTTGGGTTTTAAAGGAAGAACAACAAAAGACAATTTTAGATTGGATTAATGAAAGCGGAAAAGTTACCGAACGAATAGAAAGACGCAAACAAGATATGACGGTTAGTCAGGAACAAGAACGACAGTATAAAGAAGTTTGGCAAAGAGACCAGCTTTCTTACATAAAAGATGATTTACCTGAAGATTGGAAAAACCGTTATTCTGAATTAATCAAAAAATATGGCGAACCGGAACATCCCGACTTTCCTGCTTACATGTCGACCGATTGGGTCGGACCAACTAGCGATGTGAATTCGCAAGAGTTAGTCAATATGGAGATAGAAAAATTAGTTAATTTGTTAAAAACGTGGGAACCCCAAAACCACCCCCACGGCTTTGGTCCCACCAAAGAAGGCTTGGGGCGAGAGTTGGCCGTGGCGATAAAATTAAAACCAGAAAAATTTAAAGATTTACCCGAAAGGTTTGAAGGTGTCGACCCTACCTATGTTCGATCATTTATTCAAACCTTTCATGAACTTGCTCAAAATGGTTTTGAATTAAATTGGCCTAAAATTATTGCACTATGTTATTGGGTAATGAAACAGCCAAGAGAAATCCCAGGTAGGTTAGGTAAGACTATGGATCAGGACCCAGACTGGAGTTGGACAAGAAAAGCAATATCATCACTGATTTCGAGAGGTGCAAATAATAACTCCATCCCTTTTGAACTTAGAGAGAAAATTTGGGAAATTCTTAAACCGCTAACTCATGATCCAGACCCTACCCCGGAAAGCGAAAGCAAGTGGGAAGAAAATTCTGATGATGCTTATACTGAAGCAATAAATTGCACTCGCGGAGAGGCTTTAAATGCGGTTGTTGAATATGCGTTATGGGTACATAGAAACACTAAAGACTTGCCAGAAGGAAAAGAGAAAATTAAGACAGGGTTTGAAATTATGCCAGAAGTTAAAGCCGTTTTAAATGAGCATCTTGATTCCAATAAAGACCCATCATCCGCTGTTAGATCAATATATGGTAGATTTTTCCCGTGGTTACTTTTGATGGATAAAAAATGGACACTAGAAAATATAAAGCGTATTTTTCCGCTTGGGCAATTTGAAAGTCGTCTTTATTGCGCTGCCTGGAATACATTCATGTTGTATGCGCCGGCGTACAATGATTCCTTTGACGTACTGAAAGATCAATATTGTGAGGCCATAAGCAATTTAGGCAAAATCGATAAAGTTCGCCGAAGATATATAGATAGAGACAAAAGGGTAGCAGAACATTTGATGCTGTTTTATTGCAGAGGTAGGATCGAACTTAATGATAATCTTTTGAAAGAATTTTGGACAAAAGCCAATGATAAACTGCGAGGTCATGCTTTAGGTTTTATTGGGCGTAGTTTAAACAGTGACAATGCGACTATTGATCAGAAATTGTTAGAGCGAATGGAGACATTGTGGGAAAGCAGACTCTCTGCAGCAAAATCGACAGGAAATAAATCTGAGTATGTCGAAGAGATGTCATCTTTTGGTTGGTGGTTTGCGTCTGGTAAATTTGAAGAAAGGTGGAGTAATGAACGGTATTTAGAGGCACTCGAGATCGGCAAGAATATACAATCTGATTATCATGTAATGGAAAGATTAGTGGAGACAGTCAAGACCTCTCCTGTAGAAGCAGTTAAAATTTTGAGTAAATTAGTTTTGACCAATCAGCCTGGCTGGGTAATTTTGGGAAATCGGGATGAAATAAATACAGTTCTTGCTTCTGCCTTGCAATCATCAGAATCTGCTGCTCAACAAGAAGCCAAAGATTTAATTAACAGGCTCGTGGCGAGAGGAAATTTAGATCTCAGCAAGCTGTTAGCTAAGTAGGTTATATTGTTTTGAACTGGAGGTTTTCCTTCTAGCATATCAACTTTCATCAGACCTTAGCGGTATCACTAAGGCTTTTTAATTATTATGTATAAGTAATAAAGAAGTTATTTGTAAAAATAAATCAGTATGAAAAACTTAGTAATATACGATTCCCAATTTGGAAACACAGAAAAGATAGCTCAAGCAATAGCAGAAAGTATTTCTGCACAAGCTATAAAAGTAACAAATATAAATAATTCTAATTTGGATAATTTAAACATTCTTCTTATTGGTTCCCCTACTCAAGGAGGAAGAGCAACAGCCGCTCTTCAAAGTTTTTTGGAACAAATTCCGGCAGGGAAGTTGGAAGGAGTTAAAGTTGCCGCGTTTGATACTCGTTTAAGCGAGACAGAAGTAAATTTCGCATTGAGATTACTTATAAAAACCATAGGTTACGCTGCTCCTAAAATCGCAAAAATATTAGTGGGAAAGGGCGGAAAGGAGATGGTTCCATCGGAAGGATTTATTGTAAAAGGTAAATTGGGACCATTGGCTGATGGTGAAATTGAAAGATCTAAAGAATGGATTAAAGTCTGAGAAAAGATAATAAATTTAAAAAACCTTCTGCGGAAAAACAGAAGGATTAATGCTTGTAAACGTACGGAATACCCAAGACTTTCATAATACGAGGTCCGACCATCCAGTTCATATCTTCGAACCTGCGCCACACATAACGTATGCGAGCTTGCTCCTTTGGATTTATCGTATGATCGGTTACCCGTAGGAGGAGGTAGTAAAGCGCGGCCATGGTTAGGATCGTAGATGGATCAGCTCCTCTGTAATCAAGGTCGTTTCTGAGCCGTTGTAGGGTTTGATTTAGATCTTTTGACCCATTTATAACGGCGCTGCTTGCCACATGAAAGCAATTCTGAAAACCAATCAGTTCCTCACCACATCTTACGGCGCGCTCCGTAGCCTGGATCAACATTACGAATATGTTGGCCTTATACCTCTCAATGTATGGCTTTAGGTCCAGGGTTTCAAATAGCAGTTTCTCGTAAGCAGGAACGGGAGAAGTCTTAGGTATCTCGCTTTTTGCTGAATCAGACATGGTCTACTCCTTTATGGGAATTTTGGGTAATGAGCATGAAATAATCAGCCTTATTGGACCGAAATGTTCTAACCTATACTTGAGAATAATTAGTCATAAAACGTATATTTGTCAATATTTAAGGTTTCTTGATAATAATAAAAGTTAAGAGTATAAGGACTTAGTATTTGGTTCTCTCTTAAAACAAGGAGGGTGGGAAATGAGCGAGTCAGTTGTAAAATCACCAGACGGTCAAGAATCCGACGATCTTTTGGAAGAAGATTTCCGTATAGATACCTTTCGGTTCATGGAACAAGTGATTATTCAAACTTTACGTAAGTTGATAATGAAGAAAGCGGCGGATATTGCTCGACTAGAGCGTCCCAGGAACACCAAAAGATACGTCGTTACGCGGGAGCATGTAATACGGGCAACCAAAAGGATTTTTAGAGACCGAAGAAAAGTTATGGATGCGATCAACCAGGCTCAGTCAAAGTAGGAATCCTGTTTTGGATTCCTTTTTAAATAGGAAGTTTAACAAACCTTTCAGTCGAGCGTAAGATATAGATGAGATGTTAAAAAATTCAATTTTAATAAAATACATAATTTTGTTTGTTTTAGTTTTATCGATCGCTGGATTATATTTTTGGGGTGTTTTTGCGAGTAAAAATCTAAATAATGCAAAAAAGCTAGATGTTCGAGGGGACAACAGTTCAACTGATGCAAATAAGTACTTTGATTTCTCATCGAAATCATCAGCCGGCGTAAATATTAAGTCAAAACAAAGTCAGCAGAATCAAGTTGTCGAATTAAATTCGATTAATTCTTTTTCAGATTGCGCGGCGGCGGGTTTTCCAGTTATGGAAGTATCCCCGAGACGATGCAGAACTTCCGACGGAAGGTCATTTACGGAAAAGTAAAAAGGTATGAAAAAAATAATAATAGATACTGATCCCGGGCACGACGACGCGTTAGCAATAATGTTGATAGAGAAATCTGGGTTATTTGACGTACGCGCAGTGACAACTGTTGCCGGCAATAGTACTTTGCAGAATTCTACGAACAATGCCAGATATGTTCTCGATTTGCTCGGCTCTTCGTCACCGATATATTCAGGGGCTGCTTCTCCCTTGAAAAGAGAGCTTATTCAGGCAAATGTACATGGAGAAGGAGGACTTGCAGGTGCGGATATTAAAAAAAGTGAACCTTTAACAGGAGACGCCGTCGATAAAATTATTGAAATAATTAAAACAAATCCAAACGAAGTCACCATTCTCGCCATAGGGCCGCTAACCAATATTTCCTTGGCGATGAAAAAGGACCCGTCAATAATTTCGTTGATTGATTCGATTGTTATGATGGGTGGGGCAATTGAAGTACCAGGAAATAAAAATCGTGTAGCGGAGTTCAACATCTTTGTTGATCCAGATGCTGCCGAAATTGTTTTTCAATCTGACCTTAAAAAGATATTGGTGCCGCTCGATGCTTGCAACGATGTCTACTTGTTGCTGGAAGATTTTGACGCATTAAAAATAACGCCTTTTTATGAACAGATAAGAACCATGATGGAGGCTTATGTGAAAGGCATACTAAAACACGAGAAGATAAATAAAGCCATGATGTATGACCCTCTTGCCGCATATTATCTTATCAACCCCAGCGCATTTAAGATGGAAATGATGGATATTCAAATTGAAACGCAGAGCGACCTGACCAGAGGAATGACGGTTGCTGACAGACGAATATGGGGTGAGAAAAAACCAAATATTAACGTAGCAATGTCCGCAGACAAGGAAGCGTTTAAGAAAGATTTTTTGAGAATTTTGGGAAGTTAAAAAAGGCCTGGTTCAGATGAACAGACCTATATCTGCTTAAGGCATTCGATGACGCCTTTTGTTAATGGGCTTTTTGATACGAATACTGATTTTGCTTTATAGTTCGGGTCAGCGTTGTTTACAGCAAACTGCGAAACGCAAGATAAACCCAGAAAGTCAGACATACTGTCACCGATCATGATGGTTTGGTCTGGCTTCAGGCGATCTATAAGCGTGCTTATGCCACGCCTCTTTTCTGTGCTAATGGCATGTGCTATCAGGATGCTCTGAGGAAGATTTTCGTCCCAAAAAAAGTTTCGAGGACTTTTGCCGCATGATTCAAGGATTTCATGAACGATCCGATTTGCTTGAACAAGAAGTTCAGGATCTGGAACAAGCAAGCGATGATCAAGTTTGAGGCGGCGTGTAAAAAATGAAAAACTGGCGATGCGGAAGCCATTGACCGCGAAGATTTGTTTAGTCATGGCGGCATTAACTACCTGATTTTTGACAAAGCTCGTTGCATCACCGATGAAAATAGTTGCACCCGGGAAATCGCGCATTATTCTTTTGATGAATAGCTCACGAAGCTCACGAAACCATCCATCAGCCAGAAATGGGTCAACTTCTTCGATAGGATTGTCTGGGTACAATATGACTGCTCCTCGTTCCGAGATAATCGGTCCGGTAAATCCAAAGCATCCGGCCCACTGTTTAAGAGTGATTAGGGCTGAGTCTGAGCACAATCCTATTTGAACGTCTCTTTTACTTAGTTCTTCAGCCAAAGAACGAAGTTCTTCGACTGTTGCGTTGATGTTGTAATCAGCATCAATCAAAGTATTATCAAGATCCAGAAGTACGATTTTCATCGAGTATCTCCTTCCGTTTGGTTGTGTTCTTAAATGAACGACCCAATATCTATGAATAAAATATAATACTTACTAATTTTAAAAATGTCCATTACGTTAGGTGAATATAAAAAAGCTGCAGAATTGCAGCTAAAGTACACGTTCCATTCTAAGCCCGTTTTCTTTTGTGTCGGAGTAGAATCCCCGAAGAACATTTGTGACCTTGAATTTCAGAGATTCATAGAAAAGTTGGACATATTTCTTTGTAGATCTAACTTCAAGAAATATCACTTTGGCTTTATTGGATCGTGAAATTGATTCGAGCTCTAGCACTAATTTAGTGCCAACCCCTTGCCTGAGTTTGGTGGGTTCAATTGCAATTCTTAGAATATGCATCCTCTTGCACCAAATTTCGTAAGCCGCAAATCCGAGAAATTCATTTTGGGATTCTGCAACGATCCATTTGATTCTGGAATAGCCAATCCTGGACAAGAAGCTTTTCAAAATAAATCGCAATCTGCCCCAGAACCCCAGCTTACAAGTTGTTCCGTGAAAGTGATGCCTATTAAGCTTGATAATATTGCCGAAGTCCTCAGGCTTGGCCGGCCTAATGCTCGCTGTCGCCAAAAGAGTGCTCATGATGAAACTCCTTCTACGTTGTCTTAAGGAACATGCGATTATTACATATAAAAATGAGTTAGCGCAACTGAAATTATTGAAAGGAAACGGGGTAAGATTTACGAAATTCCATTAATTTAAATAGTTAGTTATAATTTAAACATGGAAAAAGTAAAAGTAGAAAACCATAGCTTTACGGCCTTTTCCTGGTTTGCGGGCTGGTTGTTTACAATCGGCTTTCTACAACTAACATTTTGGAAAGGTGTGATAGCGTTGCTTCTTTGGCCGTATTTTATCGGGGTTTTCGTTCGCGGGCTAATGTAAATTTAATATCGGGGCTGTTTGGCCCGATAAAAATAAAAAGCCTCAAAAGAGGCTGGTTGGTAAGTTATTCTTTGAAGGCCAGGTTTGCTTGGATAGTCGCAAGTTCTAAAGCCTGAAGTGCCAGACCATAACACCCACAGAGTTCCGGTAGATGATTCAAAAAGTGAACGTCGTGTTTGAGGCCGTCGTCGATCACCATTTCCTTGTAGGAAGTGATGCGTTCAAACGGAACCTGAAGTTCTTTCTTGATGGGGCCGATCATTTGCGGGAGGTCTTTGCCGACAAGATATACCTTTCCCACACACGCTTCACGGTTCATTGTTTTGAAATACGAGAGAGAACGCAGAATCTCCGTTAAAAGGTCATAGGCAGCAGCCGATGTGTGTTCTTTAGGAGGCTCTTCGACTTTTTGAGAGCCGTTCTTGATGAACTCTCGCCAATGGTGGTTTTCACCTAAAGGTATAGTTCTTAGCCAAAGTTTCTTACGATCACCAATGACTAGGTCTGTTGTTTCGCTATTTATGGAAATGACAACGATTGTCTCGTTTTGATTGAGGTCTTTTCCATACTCTCTCATAAAAAAGTTATAGAGAGAGACAGGTGCAATTTGAACAACTCGAGGAGTGAGGTTAGCAACAGCTAGTTTTTGATATGCAGAACTTACAATATTGCGAGTTGCAGCAACAAGACTATATTCCGCCTCGCAGACATAATCATCTTGTAGAACATGGCCGGGCATCAGTTGATAATCCCAGCAAACGCTTGCCAAGTCGAACGGGATATAATGTTTAGCCTCATAAGCCACAACATCTTGGATTTTACTTTTGCGAAGAGGTGGTAACGAAAAGCTTCGAAACAAACTGTCACTGCCAGGAATAGAAATAGCGACTTGATCTTTCCTACTAACACATTGTTGGTAGGAAAACAGTTGAATATCCTGAATAGTTTCCTGATCTCTTTGTTCCCGAGAAAATTCTTGTGCGTCTTGGGGTCTTGCAAAATACGTAAAGCGATCTACACACAAGTGATTGGTTGCGGGAATTCTTCGAACTCGAAGTCCCTTCACAACCCTATCTGTGAATTCGATTCCCCAAGCGGAGTCTGATTCTTGTTTACGAACCAAACGGGAAAGAAGAGCACCGACAGACTTTAGACCCAACATGATTGATCCCTCCAACTGGATGTGAGTGTGCAACAACTAAGCAATTGTATGATTATAATTTAAAAAAGCAATCCCTGATTTATTTTTAGAAAATTAGGAAGGGTTGACGCAACTTACAAATATGTTATAAGAGATTCTCTTTGTTCTTTCGAAGCATTTAACCAAACGGGTGAAATATGCGAAAAATCGCCGCAATCGTAGCTTCTTTGTTGTCTTTCTTTCTGAGTTTCATATATTGCTACTTCATCTGGAGAGACCAAATCGAACCCGTAATGACAACCTGGCTTTTGTTTTGTGTCTCCGTCTCGCTCAGTTTTTGGACGTATTGGGCAAGTGAAAAGCATAGTTTGATAGGGAATATTGGCAACTTAATTGATATGGTTTTGGTGTGGTCAATTCTGTTTGCGATAGTTTTCTTGGGGAAAGCTGATCGTTTTAACTTTAACTCAGTAGAAATAGGGTGCTTGATAGCTTCAGGCATAATCCTTATTTACTGGAGAAGAAGCAGGAAACACATCCAGGCGAATATTGCGTTACAGACGATCATGGTAATTGCCTATGCTCCATTGTTTTACAAACTTTGGTTTGCAACTCAAAATCCTGAGTTGGTAATGTTTTGGGCATTGGGCTGTGTGACTTCCTGTTTCGCTCTTGTCCCAGCGTTTATAGACAGAGACAAATTGGCTGTTTTGTACTCAATGCGGGCGCTGATAATGAGCTTGTTTGTCTTGCTACTCATTTACCGCATTTCAGGAGGTTAGACCACATTCGTGTGGTTTTTTTTATTTTTTAACAAAATGAGTAGTATCATAAAGATATGAATAATTTTAAGTATTTGGAGTTAAACAAAATTCAGAAGGCAATTAATTTCGCAAATTCCGCACATGTTGGTCAAACAAGGAAGGGAAAACCAGCAACCCCATATATAACTCACCCCTTAACGGTGGCAATAATTTTAAGCAACGTTAATGCCAGTGAAGATCAAATTATTGCTGGAATTTTACACGATACAGTTGAAGACAGCGAAGGAAAGGTAAACTTAGAGACGATAAAAACAGAATTCGGTGAAAAAATAGCCGAACTCGTGGGTCATGTAACCGAAATAGATAAAAGTTTTTCGTGGGATGAAAGAAAAAAACACGCACTTGAGCACATTTATGAGATGCCGAATGACGCATTGTTAGTAAAAACGGCAGACTTCGTCCATAACCTTAACGACATGTGCGATGATCTGGAGAAGGACGGGGAACCGGTATGGGATAGATTTAGTGAACCCAAAGAAAAACAACTTCCGTTATATGAAAAACACTTTGAGGCATTTAATTCTCTGTGGAAAGAAAATCCGCTCTTGCCTGTAATGAACGAATTAAAACAAAGATTCGCAAAGTTAGTGTAAAAATATAATTTATAGCAAAAAGATTCTGCAAAAGAAGAAGAGTCTTGATTAATAAGATTTGTTATGGTGTCTATTTAACAAAAACATTGTTTCAGGATGTAATATTGAAATTTAATTAAACCATTGACATTATTTGCTATTAGAAAAAGAATGAATTCATAGGGTGATACTGTTCTCTGGTACCTTTCCCAAAGGAGAAGGGGTATGAACGACGTGAATGAAGGAAATGATCACCATCATGGCGAGTATCTCTTGATGCTGGACCTTCCACAAAAGGTCCATGGTTTGGCGTTGGCTGGACTTAAGGTTCCGCCAATTAACCATGAAATCTATGCGAGGATACGCGAAAGGATGGTAAGCCTCTTCACCGAGGCACTGAAACCGTATCCTTCGGTTCAGGTAAAACTGAGGGTCATCGACATGCAGGAGCTTGCCGATAGTATCCTGGCCAAGGCGTACAATCTTCAGCGCGAATTTGATGAAGCGCTGATTGTTAGCACTTGCCCGGAGATTGCCTCAACCAGCCACGGGATGTCTCTTGAGGTGAATCGCATCAGCGACATTAGCGGTGAGATCATCGGCATCGGGCCTCGTCCTGGACATGTTTCCCTGATTGAGCAAGTGAAGGGTATCGTAGCCTGTGCGGCCGGAAGACCGATTGTGCTGGTTGAAGACGGCTCATTTACCGGAACTACGATATCCCATGTCTGCAACATGTTCAGGAGAATCGGTTCTCAGGTAGATGCGGTAGTACTTGGGTTTGTGTTTCCGAAGGCGATGGAATGCATTGGGAAGCTGCTATTGCCTCCCAAGGTCTACACCGTCCAGGAATTTGAAAATCCTGTGGACTGGATGCCTGACCATGACTTTTTCCCATTCGTCCCTAACTGTGGTCGTTTAATAGGTTCAAAGTTCCACGGTGAAGCTTATCCCATGTACTGCAATTACGGTTTTCCTTTCGCGGTCCCGTATCTGTACGGCTACTGCGACATGGGAGATTGGACCGGACTTCCAATCGACAAGAAGCAGCAAAAGGAGCTCACCTGGTATTTGCTTGACCTTGCGATTTCTTTGTTCCAAGAAATCGAAGCGATGAACGATCACGTTCACTTTGGTCTTAAGGGGCTGAAGTGCTCTCGTCCCAAGGTCGCGCTTCCCACCAAGGTTCTTGATGGAGAAGGCAGGCATCCGAATGGGAAAAAGCTTGATGCCAAGCAGAACCCATTGCCGGAACTTGGAGAAGAGAGCGTTCTCTCCCAACTCATCAACATAAGAGAAAGGCTTTAGAGCCATTTCATCTCTAGCCGCTTGAAGAAGCGGCTTTTTATATTATTTTTGGATTTAATATTTATTATTAAATTGGGTGTTTTGTCAATTGATTGACATCACACATGTTTAACGTTTAGATTTTAAGGTTAAGGTTACGGCATGTCCTTTTACCAATCAGAGAGGCTTAAAATGCAAACCGTAAAACCGGAACTTGTTAGCGGCGTAAGGGATTTACTGCCTGCGGAAGCAATCGCTCAAGCAAGGATCGTCGAGGTGGTAAAAGAGGTGTACGAATCTTTTGGATTCGTTCCTCTCGAGACACCATGTTTGGAAAGGTGGGGAGTTCTCACTGGTAATGCTCCAAACTTCAATAAAAGTATCTTTACAACAAAGGTCGTACGAGGAGCCGAGGATGCGGAAGTTGATATTGCCGAAATCTCAGAAAGCGACTCAGCACTCCGTTTTGACCTCACTGTTCCTTTGTCGCGAGTAGTCGCTGCTTACCCCGACCTTCCTAAGCCATTCAAACGATACCAAATTGGTCGGGTTTTCAGGGGCGAAAAAGCTGCTTCTGGCAGGTTTCGTGAGTTCACTCAGCTGGATTTTGACATCATCGGTTCCAGGAATATCCTGGCTGATGTTGAAACAATCCAGATCATGTATGAAGCGATGAAGGCTTTGGATTTGGGGAACTTCACGATCCGTTTCAATACCCGCAAGCTTCTTAATGCTCTGTCTCAGATTGTGGGTAGAGTAGAGAAGGCTAATGAGCTTTTCAGGATTCTTGATAAGGTGGGTGGCAAGGGAGTAGATTGGGTCCTTAAAGAATTACAAAGAAAGCCTGATAACGACTTCGATGAAAACGCACTAGCGCTGTCTCGGGAAAGTGTCCAAATCATCGAAAACTTTCTTGCTCTCAGTAATTTCGAAAGTGGTGAAATACTGGAGAAAGCAGCAGGGATTTTCGGTGGCAACAGATTGGGAGAAGAAGCCCTTTCAGAGCTTCAGGTCATTTCAAGCAAACTGAAGCTTCTCGGTATCCCCCGTGGTTACTGGTGCATCGATTTGTCTGTTGCAAGAGGTTTAGACTACTATGTCGGTCCTGTTTTCGAGGCCTACATGGATGTTCCTGGACTTGGAAGTGTTTTTTCAGGCGGAAGGTTCGACGGGCTTTCTAACAGATTCATGCCGGGAAGCAATATACCAGGAGTTGGTGCTTCTGTTGGCATTGATCGGGTTATTATTGGACTCGAGAAGTTAGGAAAGCTTACAAAGAGTCCATCTGTTACCCAAGTGTTAGTGACCGTTTTTGGAGCCGAATGGGAAGAGCAGTCGTTGCTATTCTCCCAAGAACTGAGGAGAGCCGGCTTCAATGTTGATATCTACATGGGCGAAGACAGGACTTTGAAGGCTCAAGTAGTATTTGCACGAACTATGGAAATTCCGTTTGTGGTGATCATTGGTCCCGATGAAGCTGCTAACGGAGTAGTCCAGTTGAAAAATATGGGTGCCAGGAAGCAAGAGCGCTTGACTAAAGAAGCATGCATCCATAGGATAAGGGAGTCTCTTTGACACTTAGAGGCGCATTAAACCTTCCCTCTAAGGGGGTACGTAGCTCAATCGTAGAGCACGAGGTTGTGGCCCTCGAGGTTGCGGGTTCAATTCCCGTCGTACCCTTTATACGCTTGGCTAAGCCAGGCGTTTTTTCTTTCCTAAAACAAAGGATTCCATCCCGGCAACATCGCAATCTCCCGCAAAGATAATGTAACCGCTGAAAGGTGCATTAATTTTTTCTTTTCCATCAAACCCCAGAAGCGCCCCCTTTTTAACAAAAGTAAAATCCGGAAAAAGAGATTTAACTTTAAAATTATTGCTGCATTTATAAATAAATTCTGGAGCAATTACTTTAGGGCTTACTGAATTTTTATAATTCCTTTTTTTAATAATTCCAAAACTAGATAAGAAAATTTGAATAGACAAAAGAGCTCTACTTTTTGAGGAGGCATCTTTGTGGTGTCCACATTCAACACAGATTCCAATTTTTTTACGTTCATTCATAAATTCATCAGTGCTACCAGGGTGAACCTTGCCCCAACCAGAAGAAATAATTTCAAAAGGAAATTTTTTCGCTATATTGAAATTTTCCGGCTCTGAAATAATAAACGGCGTTGCCGGCAGATTTGAAACGGAATGCAAGTCTAATAAGGCTGAACTTTCATCAAGGAACGGCATAATTTGCTCTGCCAGAGATCTTTCGTAAGAATTAAGCTGCTCTTTACTGAGTTGTTTTTTTTCTCGAAATGCTCGATTTAAATTCATTTCGAGAAAACGTTTATTTTTACTAAGAGCGCCTGGGTTCGCGATGATCCAATGTACTTTCCCGGCGATAATTTTAAATTTCTTTTGCGCAATTTTAAGCGCATATACACCCTGTCGTTCATTTCCGTGGACCCCCGCCATTATTGTGACGGTTGGACCAGGATTAGGGCCGGATAAAGTTTTGATAATGGGTTTTTTGCTTATGGTTGACATAACTAAATAATAAAACTAAATTTATAACATATTTCCAGAGAGTCAATGACAACCTTAACCTTACATACTCATACGCATCATCTCAATACTCCTGTCGGGAGTAGAATGCGCTAAATCTGTAAAGTTAAGCTCACTCTCTTCCTGGCAGGGAAGATTTTTTTGTATATTGTCCTTTTGAGAATTGGAGACCGATTCATGAACGGTATCACAGTAGAGCGGTTTGTTTTGGGTTCGGACGAAGCAAGGCTATCCAGGATTGCTGAGTGTTACCAGGATGTATTCGCCGACCCACCATGGAATGAGTGGAAGAGGTGCGTAAAGTGCGCCCGAAATTTCGGAAGAAGCGATGCAATCGGATCGTTATGCCCATGCGGAAGCGCTTTGGAACAATTCTGGCCGCTTGAAACTGTTATTAGCGACTTGAAGCACGAGCTTATCGACGGGTCGATATGCTTGATTGCACTGCAAGAGGGCAGAGTCATTGGTTTTAGCTGGAGTTACCCCATAACAGCCGAAACCCTGGAAAATAAACTCCAGTTAGAGGGGCTTGCGTCTGCTATTCATCAAGAAGCTAACGGAGCCCCTGTGGCTTATATTGATGAAATCGGTGTCTTGTCTCCATACAGGCAGCATGGCATCGCTCGTCTCCTCTATAATCATCAAATCAGAGAATTCTGTAACAGGGGCATGCACTTTTTTGTGGCAAGAACAAAGAAAAGTCCGCCTACAGTGGTTTACCACTGGTTCAAGAGGACTGGCTACAGAGAGATCGCTGATTATGGTGAGGCCGATGGCCGAGTGGTACTAGGAGCTACGCTATAAAGAAAGCTAAGCTCCTTTTTAATTTGCGGTGTTTGTTAATTTTTATTATAAATAGTATTCATGAAGAGCGAAACAAGAAGGAAACTAATATCTATTACTAAAAAGAGGATAGTTGGTGACGATTATTCTCATGATATCAACCACACATTGCGAGTTTTGGGTCTTTCAGAAATGATCGCCAAGAAAGAAAAAGCTGACTTAGACGTTGTTACTCCGGCCGCATTATTCCATGATTTAATTGTTTACCCTAAAAATGATCCGCGAGCTGTTTTATCTGATGAAGAAAGTGCAAATGAAGCAGGTGAAATTTTAATGGGAATAAAAACTTATCCTAAAAATAAAATTAAGTTTGTTCAAAAGGCAATTAGACAATGCTCTTTTTCAAAAGGGGTTCAATCTGATTTTTTAGAAGGACGGATTCTTCAGGACGCAGATCGTCTTGAAGCAACTGGTTCAATATCAATAATGAGAACTTTCTTTTCTTCCGGACAGATGAAAAGACCTCTTTATGATCCGAAAGATCCATTTTGCAAGAAAAGGGATCCAGTTTCATTGAAATCCGGTTTAGATTTGTTTTTCTCCAGATTATTAAAAGTTGAAAAAATGATGCATACGAAAACTGCAAAGCAAATAGCAAAGAGAAGAACAAAAATTTTATACATTTTTTTAGATGAATTAAAAACTGAGCTTGGGGAAAGTAAATTAGACTAAGTGCATTAAATTACATAGTTTTTATAGAAAAACCAATAATCTTATTTTATGAGGTTATTTTTTACAAACTTTAGTCCCTTATTATCATTAATATTCGGGGTACTTATTTTAATTTTTCCCAAAGCCCTTAACTATCTTGTCGCTATATATTTGATAATTGTTGGTTTGCTTGGTTTAGGAGTTCTAAGATTAGTTTGATTAAGAGAATTTTGCCATCAACAAGAGAGCGATTATTGCGAGGATAATCGCGAAAATCTCAATTGGTGAAATCTTCTCGTGGAAAAATAACGCGCCAACAATAGCCAATCCTATTGCCGTTGTGACTGTATAAACAACGCCAAGTGTTGCCAGTTTAATATGTTTCATTGCAAAAAACCAACCGATTGCGGTAGAACCATACACAATCAATCCAATCAAAAACCAGCGCCAAATTATGTATTTTTTGCTTTCTCCTGCGAGATTAATAAAATAGTCTCCAAATACACCAAAAATGCTGAATAATATTGCGATAATAATTGCAATGTATTTGTTCACAATTTAATTGTATCACTTAACAAACCCGAAAGTATGTTTCCAAGTAATCTAGGTTGCTCAAGCGGAATTATGTGTCCTTCGTCTGGAATCCTTACGATCTGTGGATGCTTAATTTTCTTAACTAACTTTAGCAAAGTTGATTCGGGACAGAGACTGTCTTTTGTTCCGGAAATAACATAGGTTGGCATTGAAATTTTTTTGGCTAATTCCTGAAAATCCGTCTCGTAATAACTCAAAAAATTTTCTAGCACAATTTTTTCATTCAGTCTTCGAATATTTTTCTGGCCATCATAAACCAATTCCAGTCTTTTACTAAAACTTGAAGTTTTAAACAAAACCAAACTAGAAATTGCGTCAAATGGACGGTTTAGTAACCACATTTTTCTAAGAGGAAACGGTAAATAAAAGCCAACTTCATAAAAAAGTTTTCCCAAAGATGCCTCAAGAGTATCTGCACTTATAACTGGAGCAATCAAATATAAAGATTTTACCAAATTTGGAAAGTAGGCCGCGAAGACTAATGCTAGTGAGGCTCCAAAAGAGTGTCCAATTACAACTCCTTTATTGAAATTTATTGCCTCACTAAATTCAGCCAGAAACGACGCGTAAGCTTCAAATGTGTGTTTTTTGTTTAGGGGTTCCGACTCTCCGTAACCAGGAAGATCTGGAAGAATGATGTTAAAATTTTCTTTTAAGGTATCGGTGACTTTAAGCAAACCTTTGTGGTTTCCTCTGAAACCGTGAAGAAAAAGTAGGTTTTCCTTAATAGGTAAATCATTAGTCCAGTATGAAGTTGTTTTGCTGTTAACTTGGATTTCGACTTTATTCACTAGTTAAGTATACATGCGCCCAATTCATCATTCATCATGCGGATTACGTTTACGATATTTTAAAGTATCGATATATGTAATTCTTTGCAGTTTACAAGGTATTTAGGATATAAATTAGGTATGAGCGGAACTTCTCTTTTAGTTTTCGTGGTTAATGTAAAATCATGAATTCGTTCGTAAATGCAGCTATTTCCTTTATTTTGCTGTATAAATACGCAGCTCTGTTTTTCATAACGTTTGTTTCTGCTCTTATTTTTCCATTACCGTCTGCGACAACTATTATCGGAGCTAGTGCTTTTTCCCAACAGGATTTATTCAATTTTTACCTTGTACTCTTAACCGCTTGGGTGGGAAATATAGCAGGGGACAACTTGGGTTTCTTTTTAGCAAGACGCTACGGTCGAGATTTTTTAATTAAGTATGGTTTTAAAAGATTAATAAACTCTAAAAAACTTGAAGAGGCTGAGAGGTTTATATCATTTTATCCCAGATCTACTGTTTACTTTACAAGGTTTTTAGCAGAGATTGGTCCGTTGGTTAATATTTTAGCTGGGTTGGGTAAAACAAAATACAGAACTTTTCTTTTCTTCGACCTTCTAGGGGAAGCTTCCTTTGTGTTATTGTATGGCATTTTGGGGTATGTTTTTGGCGATAATTGGCAAAATTTAGCAAGCATAATTGGCAAAGGAACAACTATCCTGGCCGTTATTGCTCTTGTGGCAATTATTTTATTTTTCAAATTTAATAAAAAACGTACTGTATAAGCAACATACGTTATCTGTTGCTACAATTACAGTTGAAAGACCACACGAGTAGTGTGAAAAGGGGACGCAAATTGCTTTTGACTTATTGCATTAGCTATGGCAAGTTTGCATTTTAGCATGCAAGCAATTTCAATTCATGTAATTGGAAAAGTGCAAGGAGTATTCTTTAGACAAAGTGCTAAGGAACTTGCTTTGAATCTAAAAATATTTGGTTTTATTAGAAATGAAAATGATGGTTCGGTTTATATTGAGGTTGAAGGGAGTGAAAAGAATTTAAAAAAATTTATTGAATGGTGTTCTAAGGGTCCAGAAAAAGCGAGTGTCTCTAAAATTGAAGTTAAATCGATTCCTGAAAAAAAATTCTCTGCTTTTGAAATTTGCTAAGTTTGAACAAAATTTCCAATGGTATACAATAGTTACAAACATAAAATCAAACATCACAAATCCATGAAATATATAAAGTTTGTCATCGCCGTTATCGTAATTATAGCGGTTGTTATTTTTTTGAAAGACAAGTTTAAAAATTCGGCGAAAAGCAGTGAAAATCCGCCAAAGAAAGTTATTGAGGAACAACAAAAATCGGATATCGATAGAGGCTGGGCTGTAACAAAAGGTCCAGAAAATCACATTGAATTTTCAACGAAAGACATGGATGTAAACATAACAAAGAAAAAAGCTCCCATAAGCACTGATGTGAATTATCTGATTGAGCACGTTAAAGATTGCGGACCAAAGGATAGACCTGGAAATTATTTTAAAAATTTACTGAGCTCTTTCTCAAAAACTACGACGAGAATGGTTTATTTTATCCAAGACAGACACTCGACTTCATCTTATGAAGTAAGCGTAATTGCAAATGCACCTGGCTATAAAGATCTTTTCTCCTTCAAGGATGACTTTTTCTCTTGCGAGAAGGGAAGAATAAAGCCATTGCTTCAATCGGATGCGTGGTTGGTCTTTGGAAAAAGTTGTGTGGATGGCGACGCGCGTTGTCAGGATATCGCTCAAGTGGTGGAAGACAGTGTAAAAATAAGACAATAAATTTTATAGTTTCGACCTTACGTCAAAGGGTTGTAATTTAAATACCCCAACAGCATGTGTTGGGGAGATAAGGTGGTTTATCGAGGTTTCCTGTTACTTCTGCGGGAAAGACGATCCTCACGCCGCAGTTCTTTTCGCATGGTCACTAGCTCCTTCAGGGTTTCTTTGGCGCCGGGAACGTCACCAAAATCCTTTATGACCCTAGTAACCGCCTCGATGAGGTATCTGTTGCTCACAGTTCTTCTCCTTCTTATCGTCGTGGGATGAACTCACGAGGGTAGATTTACCCATAGTGAGTCATGTTTTCGGAAGTTTTGCTGCCCGTATCGACAAGCAGCAAATTTAAGCAGGAGAAACTAAAACAGTAATTGCGCAAAAAGAAACAAAATTAATTTAATAGTATATTACTAAATTAACATTCTGTCAAGATGTATGCTATTGAACCAAACTATGTTTTTAACCTTGAACTCCGTATTTTCGCCAAATAAACCTAAAGATATGAGTCGAGAGGAAAAGCATTGTAATGGATACTAAACCCAAATACAGAAAGTCAATCCAAGGAAGGGGGTCTTGTAACCATGCCGCCCTAGCGAATGTCACCCCAGCATTTAAGGGATTTAATCTGATAATAGGGATTATTATATCCGCCAAAAACTTCGGCAACATGCTTACAACTTGTATTGGGTAGAAAAACGGCGTTAGAAAAGTTAAACCTGAAACAAAGTAAGCCCAAATTGGCAACCCATTTTCTGTTGCGAGAGATAAACCCCCGCCGATAAGTCCAAGACTTAACCCAAAAATTACCACTAAACAAAAAGCGACAAACGCAAGACCTAGGCCAACTAAATTCGTGGGATGAATTATCAATGCAACTATTAAGAAGAATATGAAAGTTGGAATATTTTGAATAATATCAGCAAACCCGACACCTCCAATTATGGATAAGGTTCTTACTGGAGCAATAAAAAGTAAATCTATTGTCTGCATAAACTTTTCCCTCAAAAATCTTTCTTTGAAAGCTTGTTCGCTGCATTTCCACACAGTATTAAATATGATTCCAATTGCCAAAAAGGGTATATAAGTGTCACTTGTTACTCCGGGAATTGGGGACTCCGACTTACCTTGTATTAATGCTGCGTAAACTATCAACAAAGGGATCAATCTTCCCACGGGTGAGATGATACTGTTGAAAAGAAATTGAAATAGAAAACGACTATCCATCTGGTTTTCCTTTCGTGCGATCGCCATTATTTCTCTAAGATAGGTCATGTTTTCTGTGTAATGATTTATGTTTTGAATTCTTGGGTGAATATTTTTTTAAAAGAATCTCAGTAAAATCCATGATCCCTAGAGCTTTTCTGCCAATATGAGTTGGTGCCACCTCGGAAAGATTTTCAAATTTTACATCGTTAACTACTCGTCCTTTATCAATTAAAATCAGGCGTTCGGTTAATTCTTCAACGTCACGGATATTATGAGTTGCCATAAGAACAGTGGATTTTACATTTTTTATTATATCTTTAGCTTTTTGGGCAAAATCTATATCAAACGACCCAAAGGGTTCATCAAGTAATAAGAGGGGTGGGTCTGGCAACAAAACACGAGCAAAATCTAATCTAGCCATCATTCCGGTTGAATACTGCTCCACATAAGAGTCAATGCAATCTTCCAATTCAACTAATTCCGTTAATTCCTTAATTTTTTGTTCAAAATTAGGCACATCGTAGAGCCTCGCAATAAATCTTAAATTCTCATATCCAGTAATACGACGATAAACGAGCGGTCTAGCTGCCATGTATCCAACGGGATGACGTTCAACACTGTTTGATAAATGACCGCTGATCCAGAGCATTCCACTTGCAGGAGGCAAAATTCCAGCAATTGATCTAAAAAGTGTCGTTTTACCGGCACCGTTCATTCCAACAACAGCAACTCTTTCGCCGGGCTCAACAACAATATTAATATCATGCAGTGCTCTATATCTATTGCCGTGTCCTTTCCTGCGCTGATGACGTTTAAAAAATAATCTAAATGGCAACGGATAATCAACATTTAAATTTTCTGCAATTAAAGTTCCTCCCAATGACATATGTAATATTATAGCAAAAAAGTGTTAATTGAGATAAATTTAATGAGAAATTTATGAATAAAGTCGTGCTAGATACAAATGTATTAATTGATGGCGTGAAAGATTTTAATTCAAACGCATGGTTGATTGTCCAGGATGTTATCGATGGAAACTTATCGGCGTTTGTAAGCGAAGAGTTAAAACACGAGTATCAACTAATAATAAATAAAGAGATACGCGACGCGGATTATCTTGAACAGATGAAAATTTTTATGCAAAAAATAAATGAATTGAAATTGGGGTATATTCCAAAAGTCGTTGAAGATGACCCTCAAGACAATAAGGTACTGGCAACAGCTGTCGAATCTGAAAGCGAATATTTAATTACCGAGGATAAGCATTTATTAAAATTAGATCCTTACAATGGCATACGTATTATAAAATCTTCTGAATTTAATAATTTGAGGAATAAAGGTGATTCTTGGTCTTCTTTTGCAGAAATGATAGGACTCTTCAAGAAATAAACTTGGAAATTCACGCTAGATTGCCTGAATGTAGTAAAATGAGAGTAGATGAGCGGTAAAATTTTTAAAATTTCTTGCGTGTGTTTTGGCTTTTTATGTTTTTTTGTTTTTGCAAACCGCGCAATTGGGGAAGAGAGTAGTACGCCACCGTCTGACACAGCTTCCCAAATAGAAGAGAAGCAGAGTGAGCTTCAAACCCTTGAAGAAAAAATTAAAGCGTTAAGGGAAAAAAATCAGCAAAAGGAACAAGAGAAAAGTAAGCTTAATAAAACAATTGATATTTTAGGTGATCAAATAGGCCAAACACGTCTTGAGTTGGATAAAACCAAGGTGAATATTGAAGAAACACGTTTACGTATAAAAATGAATTTAGAGGACCTACAAGTTCTTGATATCAGAATGGGAAACTTAAAGAAGGAAATGGAAAACATCTTACGAATGATTGGTGACTTTGATCGGAGATCTCTTTGGGAGACACTGTTGCAAAAAGGAACCTTTACTGATTTTTTACAGTCCGAGCAATCATATCACTCTCTTCAATCTAAGATGATGAATATTATAAGCATTACTGAAGATGCCAAGAAAGCTAAACAAAAGAAGGAACAAGATTTAAAAGATAAACAGGAAGAGCTGCAGCAATTTCAAAAATTACAGGAGGTCCAAAAACAATCTTTAGCTTTTGAAGAATCTAAAAATGTTACTCAGCTTAAAAAAACAACAGCGGAACAACAAAAAGTTAAATCGTTAATCGCTGAAGCTCAACAGGCAAGAGAAGAAATTCAACAACAAATTTTTACGTTAAGGAACGCTGGCATAAATATTTCCTTGTCTAAAGCGGAAGAGATGGCAAAATATGCACAGAATTTAACAGGCGTGAGAGCAGAATTACTCTTAGGTGTTCTAAAAGTAGAATCAAATCTTGGTACAAATGTAGGTTCAGGACACTATCCAGATGATGTTCACCCAGACCACCGTGAAGCATTTGTAAGAGTAACTCAAAAATTGGGTCTCCCTTTAACTGCACCTGTTTCGAGAAAGCCAACAAACTACAGTGGTTGGGGTGGTGCAATGGGTCCGGGCCAAATAATGCCTGGGACTTGGGAAAGAGTTGAACCAGCCCTTGCATCTTTAACGGGTCAAAAATCGCCTTCACCTTATAATTTGCAGGATGCCTTTGTTGCTACTGCTGTAATTCTACAGGGTGGCGGAGCAGCTAGCGGGAATGAATATGAAGCGGTAAATCGGTATTTTGCTGGTCCTAATTGGCAAAGATTCACTTGGTATGGGGACAGGGTATTGGCCGTGGCAAAAGAATACGAAGGCAAAATTTAAGCTAATTGCGCGCTCCAAGCTCTTTTGCTGTAAAATGGTTTAGCAATGAATGCTAAAAAAACTACAGTTTTTGCGAAAACAAGAAATGATGACTTGAGTCATCTAAACGAAGCTCAGAAACAAGCCGTAAAACACGCGGAAGGACCATTACTTATCATTGCGGGTGCGGGAACTGGCAAAACGGCAGTTATCACAGAAAGGATTTCGTGGTTAGTAAGAGAAAGGGGTTTTAAACCGGAATCTATCTTAGCGTTAACCTTTACTGAAAAAGCGGCTAACGAAATGGAAGAGAGGTTGGATTTTCTTTTACCGATGGGTTTTAGCCGTGTTCAGATAAAAACTTTTCACGGTTTTTGTGAACAAACACTGAGGGAATTTGCGATAGAGATAGGCTTAGATTCCGCTTTTAAAATTTTAACAGGGCCCCAGCAATGGTTATTACTGAGAAAGCATTTGTTCGAGTTGCCATTAAAATATTTCCGTCCTTTAGGAAATCCGACTAAATTTTTACAAGCAATTATCAGAGCCATAGGCGCGGCTAAGGATCAAGATTTACAACCAGAAAATTTTTTGGCTTACTCTGAACAGCTTAAAGAAAAGTCCCAAAAGACAACAAACGAAGAAGAACAAAAAGCACTTATTGAAGAGTCAGAAAAATGGCACGAATTTGCCTTGGTTTATAGAGAATATAATCGAATATTAATCGCAGAAAGTGCGATGGATTTTGGAGACGTCATTTTAAATACTTTAAAATTACTCAAAGAACGTCCTTCGATACTTAGAAAATTGAGAGAGAGACTTTCAGAAGTATTGGTAGATGAATTTCAGGATACTAATGGTGCCCAGGTGGAACTTTTGAGGTTATTGGTGCCTGATTCAAACGGAGCAATAACGGTCGTTGGAGATGATGATCAATCCATCTACGCCTGGAGAGGATCTAATTTAACAAACATTTTGTATTTTCAAGAATGGTATCCTAATGCAAAAAAAATTGTTCTTACGGAAAATTATCGTTCTCCGCAAGGACTTTTAGATTCTGCATACGCGTTAATTCAAAATAATAACCCCCTAAGACTGGAAAAAACAGCAAACGTTGATAAAAAATTAAAAAGTAAAGTAAATGACGAAACAGAAAATGTAATTTTTCATTACCATTTTCCAACGGTTGAAAGAGAATCAACCTTTATTGCAGAAAAGATAATATCTCTAGCCGATCAAAAAGGATTCTCCTATAGGGATGTTGCAATATTGGCCAGAACTAATTCCCAAATAGACAACATCATACCTTCGTTAGTTCAATATGATATTCCTTATCATGTTGCTGAATCACGTGGACTTCTACTACGGCCAGAGATAAGAAATGTAATTGCTTATTTAAGATGTCTTCATAATCCAGAAGATGCAATTTCTTTATTCAGGATTATTTCGATGCCTTGTTTTGGTTTACATCCAATCGACCGGCAAAAGCTCCTTGCACAAGCAAAAAGACAGAATTTGCCACTATTTTTCATGTTGAAGAAATCCGATCAAGTGAGTGATTCAATAAAAAAAGTTCTAAACCTGATTGAAGAACACCTTGCAGCTCTTTCAAGCAAAAGAGTTTCTAGAATAATTCTTGAATTTCTTCAAGGAAGCGGCTACCTTGATACTCTCATTAAAGATACGGAAAAAAATCCGGAAGTTATTCCTAATTTGAGTGAATTTATTAATTTTGTTCAGGAATATGAAAGATCTTCTCCCGACTCATCATTTATTGGTTTTATTGAGTATCTCGACTTGGTTATGGCGTCAGGGGAAAGTCCGTCGCAAGCAATTCTTGGATCTGATGTGGATGCCGTAAGAATTTTTACAGTCCACGCAGCAAAAGGTCTTGAATTTCCTTATGTTTTTATTCAGGGAGCATCCGATGACAAATATCCAGTCAGAGAAAGGAAAGAAATGCTTGAACTTCCGAAAATATTTTCAAGCCAAGACCTTGATCCCAAGGAGGCTCACATCGCTGAAGAGCGCCGCTTGTTTTATGTTGCTATTACAAGAGCAAAGAAACAGTTATTTATTACGACTTCAGAAAAATCTAATACTCAAAAAACTAGAAAAAAATTATCTCCTTTTCTGGCGGAAGCAAATGTTAACACTATCATCAATCAGGAAAAACAGATTCAACAACTTTCACTTCCTATTGTCTCTGATCCAATTAAGACTTCCGTAAGGAAACTTGAACTTCCTCAAACAGTTAGTGTCAGCCAAATTGAGACATACGAGAATTGTCCTTTGCGTTATCGGTTCCAGTATGTTTACAAAATTCCTACTCAAGCTCATTATTCGTTAACTTATGGAATTGCAATCCATAATGTCTTTAAAGAACTAGCAAGAATCACATCCTCCGGAAGGAAAGCCAGTTTCGAGCAAGCCCTAGATTTATATGGAAAGTTTTGGAGTTCCGAGGGGTTTGAAAGTCAAAAACACGAATCTGAAAAGAAAGAAAAGGGAAGAGGGCAATTGAAAATTTATTTAGAAAATCATCCGGATATTCTTTTGAAGGCTCCTTTATTTTTCGAAGAAAATTTTAGATTTAAATTAGGAAACTTCAACATGGTGGGCCGCATTGACCGAGTAGATAAAAATAATGATGAAGTTGTAGTGATAGATTATAAAACGGGAAGTGCCAAGGACCAAAAAACGGTTGACAAAGATTTACAATTGTCAGTTTATGCAATTGCTCTAATAAAGGTATTTAACATAACCCCCAATCGCTATATGTTGTCTTATTTTGATGAGGGGGTGGATAGAGTAACTGTCCGAAAAAAAGAACAGCTCAAAAAAGCGGAGGAGAAATGTTTGTCTGCTGTTGAAAATATTCAGAAACAGAATTTTGAAGCAAAACCTGATATTCAAAAATGCAGCTATTGCCCTTTTAGAAGTATTTGCGACGAATCGGCCGTATAAACTCAAAATTTTTTAGTATTCCCTTGAAGGCGGCATTGATTTACACTCAGGGTAACGTTATCTTTATGGATACGAAATCTCCTAAACCTCTTCAGTACAAAGCGAGGCTATTTTTTTTGATAGACCTTGTGCTTTTTTTAGTTTTCGCAGGTGCGCTTTTTTGGCTATGGAAATCATTACCGAATGAAGTCGTGAAATTGCATGGGACCGTAGATAACGGTGTTGATTTGCTTGGTACAAGAAACGACGTACTTTGGATAGGAGGACTAGCCGCATTAATCTTCATGGTAAATTCTGTGTTGGCTTGGCTTATATTGAAAAAGGAAAAATTGGCTTCTCTTTACTTGCTTGTTGCGACTGTACCGATCATGGTTATTTTTATTGGAATCATTGTCTTTTTAGCCAATTTGAATAAGATATAGAGCTTATGGATTCCCAATTGGCGAATATCGATTCGCCTAAAAAAAATATAAGGATCGAGGTAGATTTCGAACTTTTATTCAGAAGGTTTCTTGAGATAATTCCCGGTGCATCAACTTGGTTAACTTTAATAGTTTTAACGGCTTTAGCCTTTATACTTCCCACATGGATAGCGTTATTTCTTATTTTGTATGATTTGTACTGGCTTGTAAGAGCGTTCTACATTTCGACTTATTTAATTGCATCCTATAACCAGCTTAAGGTTCAAAAGGGAATTGATTGGGAAAAACGTTTAAATTCCCTTGAAGATTTAGTGAAGGCCAAAGAAGACACCGCTAAAAAAATTACGGATCTTTTAAGTTCTCTTAAAAAGCCAGATTTAACCAAAAAAGAAAGAAAAAATAAAAAACTTATAATAAAGCAAGAAAAGGATTTCTTAAGCAATTTAAATGAACTTACCAAAAAGAACGTAAATATATTGCCGTGGAAAAAAGTTATTAATGTTGTAATAATCCCAACTTATAAAGAATCCTTTGCTGTTTTAAAAACAACTTTGGATCATTTGAAAGAAACGACTTTCCCAAAGGAAAACCTATGGGTGGTAGTTGCATTCGAAGAACGAGCTGGTGCAGAGGCCCTAGAAATTAAAAAAATTACGGAAGAAAATTATAAAAATGACTTTGGTCTTTTCTTGACAACTGTTCACCCGGACGGAATAAGAGGCGAGATGAAAGTGAAAAGTGCTAACGCTACGTGGGCAGCAAAAGAAATAAAGAAAATTTTAGACCAAAGAGGGATTGACTATGAAAATGTTCTTATATCGAATTTTGATAGCGACACCTGTGTTGGTCCAGAATTTTTTTCCTATCTTACATATGTTTACGTAACTACCCCCGACAGGACATTCGCAAGCTATCAACCCTTACCCCTCTACCATAATAATATTTGGGATGCTCCGGCTTTTACGCGAGTAATCGCAACCAACTCGGCATTTTGGCAAATGATAGAAGCGGTTCGCCCTGAACGCCTGGTCACTTTTTCGTCACACTCTATGAGTTTTAAAGCTTTAGTAAATGTTGATTTCTGGGAAGTTGACGTCGTTTCGGAAGATTCAAGAATTTTTTGGCAGTGCTTTCTTAAAAATAACGGTAATTACCGAACCATTCCTTTATTTACTAATGTTTCCATGGATGCCACGTTAGCCCCGACCTTATGGAGAACTTTTGTAAATCAATATAAACAAAAGAGAAGATGGGCTTGGGGTATTGAAAACTTTCCATATTTAGCTGAACAATTTTCTAAAAATAAGAAAATTCCTTTTATTAAAAAATTCAAATGTCTTTGGATGATATTTGAGGGAAATCATTCATGGGCCACTTCTTCAATAATTATTGCCACCCTTGGCTGGATTCCGGTTCTCTTTGGAAATCCTCAATTCCAACAGACAGTACTTTCGTATAATCTTCCTTTCATTACCAGATCCTTAATGACTCTCGCAATGTTAGGATTGGTGGTTACCATGTCATTGACCTTGATTCTTTTACCTCCGCCGCCACCCAATACACCAAAAAGAAAATATGTTTACATGATCTTGCAGTGGGCGTTAGTTCCATTTATTGCTTCAATTTTAGGAAGTTTTCCGGCCATAGATGCTCAAACTAGACTTATGATTGGGAAGCCTTTAGGATTTTGGGTAACAGAAAAGACTAGAATTGAAAATAAATGAATAAACAACTGGTATTTCAACTCATCATCACAACTTGTCTATCCATATTAGCTTCCGGAGTCGCAATAAAAATAAGTAAAAAGTTTAGATTAACTACTGGTTCAAAAAATGTTCCCGGACTTGGCGGTTTAGCGATTATTATTGTCTGGTGGATTTGTGCCTATTATTTTGGGTTCATCAAAGTAATTGAGCAACTTCCACTTTTAGTGGCTACTGTTTTAATCGCAGTAATCGGGACTTTTGATGTTAAAAAAGCATTAGGACCATGGCCTCAATTAATTACTCAGGTATCAGCAGCTCTCATAGCAGTAATTTTTGGCGGGATAGCCATAAAATATGTAACAAATCCATTTGGCGGTACTTTTGATTTAAGTAGATGGGAAGTCTTGGGAATTACGTTTGGAGCGGTTTTAACTATTATTTGGGTGGTGACGTTAATGAATGTCGTGAACTTTTTAGACGGGGTTGATGGTTTAGCCTCAACGGTCAGCACTGTTGGATTCATTGCAATTGGTCTTGTCAGTTTACTTCCTCAGGTATCAGACGATAAAACAGCAGCCTTGGCCTTCATTGGAGCTGCTTCTATACTGGGTTTTCTTTTCTGGAATTTAACTCCCGCTGCACTTTATCTCGGTACGGCTGGGTCGTGGTTTATTGGTTTTATTCTTGCAATTATTGCA